>Ga0302267_10000046_pt1 | contig 136654 bp, 120 predicted proteins | sample III_Bog_E1_3_FD_194555 | JGI IMG/M metagenome (GOLD analysis project Ga0302267, IMG submission 194555) | Peat permafrost microbial communities from Stordalen Mire near Abisko, Sweden - III_Bog_E1_3 | ecosystem: Environmental > Terrestrial > Soil > Wetlands > Peat | place: Sweden: Abisko... | reverse complement strand
GCTACACCACCTTCAAGTTCGCCAATCTGCGCCTGAGCAGGGAGCGCATGAAGGCTGGCCAGACCTCCGAGGCGCTGGTGGATGTGACCAATACGGGCGCAGTGACCGGTGACGCGGTGGTGGAAATTTACATTCACCAGCAGGCCGGGTCAGCCTCGCGTCCGGTGCGCCAGCTCAAGGGCTTCCGCCGGGTGACCTTGCAGCCCGGCGAAACCCAGGCGCTCAAATTCCCCTGGGCAAGGATGAGTTGAGTTTTTGGAGCCCGCAAACCAAGGCCTGGGGCGAGGAGCCGGGCGCCTTCGATGTGTGGGCCGGAGAGGACTCGACTGCCAGCCTGCATACCTTGCTCACGGTGAGCGAATAGCCCAAGCCGCAACCGGTCAGCGCCAGGTGTCTGGAACCACCGTTGTGAATCGACAACTCCGAAGCGAACAGGGGGCTTCAACCCCCCCAGGAAGAAACTAAACTGCAAGTTCGCCAAAACAAAATCGATATGCAAGGTGCCTGCTGGCCCACCCTAGCCGCAAAAACAAAAACGCGGCGAGGGTGGGGCACCCAATGTTTCAATAGCCCCGCTCCCTTGTTGCCTTTCCGCGGCCTCAGAAAAAGAGCACCTCTTGTATTAGGCGCGCCCGTTCCAGCCGCCCGGCAACCCAAGGATCAGCCGCACCAGTTCGGACTGGCGCCGTGCGCCCGTCTTGCGGAAGATGGACTTGATGTGGAATCGGGCTGTCTCCACGGTCATTGCCAGTTGGCCGGCCGATGAAGCTGTGTCGCAACCCTGAGCCAGCAGATCGGCAAGGCGGCACTCGGCCGGCGTCAGCCGGTAGAGGGCGCGCAATATCTCTGCCCTCGAAGCGGGCCGCGCCTCTGGATCGCTGAGGAAAACCAGGGCCGCGGGGCGGTCATCGACGAGGACATTCCTGGACTGGAAGGGCGTGATCGCCATTTGCAGTGGCCGCCGGGGCGGCTGCCGCGGAATCAGCACGGCTCCGCCGGCGGAAGGGGTCCACAGGGCGCCGCTGCCCGCCTCAGGTGCGGCGGTGGTGTATCGGGCATAGCGCGCGCCTCGGCCGGCGCCGGTGGCCACTGCTCCAGCTACCATCGCGTCCAGCCGGTTCTGCAACCCCGGAGCGGAGGTCCGCAGGAATCCGCGCTCCAGCTCAATGCCATCGCGCTCGTCCAGGATGGACTGGGCGGCCGGGCTCATGCGGATCACCTGCCCGCGGGAACCGATGCTGATCAAACCCTGGCCCAGCGCTTCCACGGTGTGCCGCAACTCCGCATTCTGGCTGCGTGCCTGGCTCAATGCGCGATGGGTGTTCAGCGCGCGCCTCAGGTGGGGAGCAAGCAAGGAAAGCAGGGCAACGGTGTCCTTCCCGAAGGGTGCATCCCTCGGACCCCGCTGCATCCCCATGCCCCCCTCGATCTGGCCGTCGAGCTCGCCCAGCGCGACGGCGCAGTGATGGAACTGCCCCTGCGGCCGGACGAAATCGTTATAGAAAACCGTGCGCTCAAACTCCGGGTTGGGAATGACCGAGGGGCCGGTTCCGATCCACTGGCCATGGACTTGCTTGGCCGCGATGAACCGCTTCAGCAGCACATCGTGCCGGTGGAAATGCTCAATATAGGCGCTCTGCCAGGCGGGATCGAAGCCGTAATTGAGCGAGAAATCGGGGAGCTGCCCCGGTGCGACGAGGACGAAATATGAGGTGCTGGAGCGTGCCAGCTGGCTGACGGCGCGTAGAAAACCGGGCCAGTGCTCCGGCGAAGCGGCTGACTCGTAGAGGAGTCCCAGCAGCGACGAAACGGTCTCGGCAGAAGGCGGCATCGTGAAGGGGTCTCCAACACCTCTTCCCGGCTAACGGGTCAGCGTAGAAGCCATTCTATATCCCGGACAAAGATTTCTCCCATTTGGGGGATATGCAGCCAACGGCCGAGACGCCGACAATGAACTCGACCCAGCACAATGAGGTCTTTACCGCGCGTGCCGCCATCGGCGCGCTCCATGTGTATTACCCGCTTGGATTTCCTCCTGGAAGGACTGAAGAGATGGACCGGAAAGAGATGCTGCGCTTGTTGCTCGATCGGGCCCAATTCAACGGATTCGATTTTCGCCGCTGGTTCCAGGCCCGTGTGCAGCCGCACTGGCCGGGCGCCGAGATGGCGCTGTCGCTGCTGGCAAGCGAAGGACGGCATTACACGCTGCTCTTCTCCCACGATTTCGCCAGCCACTTCTGGCGGGCCGGCTGCGAGATGACCTTCCTCATCCCTTCGATGACCTACTCCAGGGTCAACACCCAGGGCGATGTGGTCCAGGTAACCCGCAAGCCCTTTACCCGGCGAACCATCAAGCCCGACGTATGGAGATACCACCTGCGCCAGATGGCAGTCGCCGAAGATCCCATGGAGTACCTGGAGCGCTTTCTGCCCGTCCAGGGCCGGCCTCAAGTGCCCGATTCCCGTCCGGCGCCGATCGCTGTGCGCGCCTGAGCCGCGCGCAGCGGATGCGGCAAAGCTCGCGGCTTTGGTACCTGGGAAAGGCGCAGTTCTCAATCGCCACGCACAGAATCAACCAGTCAAGGACCTAGAGTCCACCCATCATCAACATGCGGGGCTCGGTCATCTCTTCAATCGCGGAGCGGATGCCTTCGCGGCCCAGGCCGGAGTCTTTGACGCCGCCGTAGGGCATGGGGTCGAGACGCCAGCTGGGAGTATCGCCCACAATCAGCGCGCCCACTTCCAGCTCGCGAAAGGCGGTGAGGATGCGGCCGGCGTCGCGGGTGAGCAGGCCGGCCTGCAAGCCGTATTTCGAGTGGTTCACGTCGGCCAGGGCCTGCTCGAAGTCGTCGTAGGGCTCAATGGCGACTACCGGGCCGAAGAGTTCTTCGTCGCGCACCTTCATGCCCGGCTTGGTGCCCGTCAGGATGGCCGGGGTAATCATGGACCCGCGCCGCTCGCCGCCGGCCACCAGCTTGGCGCCATTCTCCACGGCCTCCTTGATCCAGGATTCCACCCGCTCCGCCTCGCTGAGGCGAACGAGCGGGCCGACCTCGGTGGCCTCGTCGGAGGGATCGCCGGTGACCATTTTGGAGGTATGATCAACCACCCTCCACAAGAAGCTTTGGAAGACGCTGCGCTCCACAAACACGCGCTGTACGCTGACGCAGGACTGTCCCGCATAGCCGAAAGCCGCGTGCGCGGTGCGGCCAGCCGCCTCGTCCAGGTCGGGCCAGTCGCTGTGCACAATCAGCGCGGCATTGCCGCCCAGTTCCAGCAGCACCCGCTTGCGTCCGGAGTGAATCTTCAGCTCCCAGCCCACCTTGGACGAGCCGGTGAAGCTGATCAGCTTGATGCGGTCTTCCTTTTCCGCCAGCCAGGCGGTATCGGCGTTGCTCAGGGGCAGAACGGCCAGCGCCTCTTGGGGCCAGCCGGCCTTCAGAATCACTTCGCCCAGGGCCAGCGCGGTAAAGGGGGTTTGCGGCGCAGGCTTCAGAATCAGCGGGCAGCCCGCCGCCAGGGCGGGGGCCAGCTTGTGGGCCACCAGGTTCAGCGGAAAATTGAAGGGAGTAATGGCCAGCACAGGTCCCACCGGGAAGCGTTGCACCAGGCCCCAGCGGCCCTCGTTGCCCTCGGTCAGGTCCAGGGGAATGCTCTCGCCCCCGGTCCGCGCGGCCTCTTCGGCAGCAGTCTTGAAAGTGAGAACGGCGCGATCCACCTCAGACCGCGCCAGGCGCACCGGCTTGCCGGCCTCGGCCACAATCAGTTGCGCAAACCGCTCCTTCTGCTCGATCAGCGCGCCAGCCACGTCCTCAAGAATCTCGCGGCGCTTCCAGCGGGGCAGTGCGCGGGTGCGGCGCAGGCTGGCCACGGCGTGGCTCACCGCCTGGCGCGCATCCGCGCGGGTGGCTACGGTCACGCGGCCCACCAGCCCCTGGTCCCAGGGCGAACGAACTTCCAGCGCCTCGCCCTCGCTCCACTCCTTGCCGCACATCAGAAATCCGGTTTGTGTTCCTGGCCGCATCTTCATGGTTTTCGAGCTCCTGACCGTCTCTGCACTAGATGTTACAAGCACAGGGCGCGCGCGGGCAGCTTCTCTGGGCGCGGAAGGAAACTCCGCCGCCGGGCAGTTCCAGCACGGTACACTGTTCGCCTATGATTCACGACGGCAAGAGCCGCAAACTTCCCTTTGATCCGGCCGAGGCAGTCGAGCATCTGCGGGCCAGCGACGCCAAGCTGGGAGCGCTGATCGACCGGGCCGGCGCCTTCACCCTGCGCCTCGATCCGGCGCCCTCGCCCTTCGAGTCGCTGCTGGAGTCGATCCTCTACCAGCAGTTGCACGGCAAGGCCGCGGCCACCATCCATCGCCGGGTGCGCGAGTACTTTGGCGGCGATCCGGCGCCCCAGCTCCTGCTGGACACCCCGGATGAGCCTCTGCGCGCCGCGGGCGTCTCCGGCAACAAGATCAAGGCGCTGCGCGACCTGGCCGCCCGCACCCTGGACGGCACCGTGCCCACCCATGCGGCCATCCGCAAAATGACCGACGCGGAGATCGTCGAGCGGCTCACCCAGGTGCGCGGCATCGGTCCGTGGACTGTGGAAATGCTGTTGATATTCCGCATGGGACGGCCCGACGTGCTGCCGGTGACCGATTACGGGGTGCGCAAGGGATTCGCGCTGACCTTCCAGCGCGTGCCCAAGACCCGCCCCCTGGCCGCCGAAGATCTGCCCAAGCCGGAGATCCTGCTCAAAAGAGGAAAACGCTGGGCGCCGTTCCGCTCCGTGGCCAGTTGGTACCTGTGGCGGGCCTGCGATCTGGCCAAGGGGGCTGCACCGGCGGGACGGTCGAGCCTACAATAGCAAAGACGGCCGGGTCATCGTTTGGTAATTCGATTTTGGCGAAGGGTAGGGGCTGAAATACATGCTCCTCACGAACCCGCGACTTTTGGGGATTCGCTCATCCATGGCACCGGCACGAGATTGGAAAACTCATGGCCGCAAGCAAGCGTTTCGTCTGCATTCATGGTCACTTCTACCAGCCGCCGCGCGAGAACCCCTGGCTGGAAACGGTGGAGACTCAGGACACCGCCGCTCCCTACCACGACTGGAACGAGCGCATCTGCGCGGAGTGCTACGCCACCAACGGCGCGGCGCGCATTGTGAACAACGAGAACCTGATTACCGGGATCGTGAACAACTACGCGCGCATGAGCTTCAACTTCGGGCCCACGCTGCTCAGCTGGCTCAAGGAGAACGCGCCGCGCACCTATCGCATGATCCTGGACGGCGAGCGCCGCAGCCGCAAAACCTTCCACGGCCACAGCTCGGCCATGGCGCAGGTCTACAACCACATCATTTTGCCGCTGGCCAATGAGCGCGATCGCATCACGCAGATTCGCTGGGGCATTGCCGACTACGCGAGCCATTACGGCACGCCGCCGGAGGGTATGTGGCTGGCGGAGACCGCGGCGGACAGCGAATCGCTGGAGCTTCTGGCCCAGCACGGCATCAAGTTCACCCTGCTGGCGCCGCACCAATGCAAACGTATTCGGCCCTTGAAGGAGGGCGCAGGCTGGCTGGATACCGCGGGCGCCACCGTCGATACGACCCGCCCCTACCTGGTGCGCTTCGAGTCCGGAGTCTCGATCGCGGTCTTCTTTTACAACGGCCCCACCTCTCGGGCCATTGCGTTTGAGGGCCTGCTGAACTCCGGCGAAAACTTTGCCGCGCGCCTCAAGGCGGGCTTCAAAGACGTCCCCCAGGCGCAACTGGTGCATGTGGCCACAGACGGCGAGTCGTATGGCCATCATCATGCGCATGGTGAGATGGCGCTGGCCTATGCCCTGCGCCTGCTGGAAGAGGACAAGACCGTCCAGCTGGCCAACTATGCCAGCTTTCTGGAGCAGTTTCCGCCCGAGTACGAGTGCGAAATCGTCGACAACACCTCGTGGAGCTGCGTGCACGGCGTGGAGCGGTGGCGCTCCAATTGCGGCTGCAACAGCGGCAAGCCGGGCTGGAACCAGCTTTGGAGAGCGCCGCTGCGCCAGGCCCTGGACGATCTGCGCGACGCCGTGGCGCCGCTAACCGAGCAGGAAGGCAACCTGCTTTTCAAAGATGTGTGGGCCGCCCGTGACAGCTATATCGATGTTATGCTCGACCGCGGCCCGGAGACCGTGGACAGCTTCCTGCGCGCGCATGAAAGCCACTTCCTCAGCGAGCCGGAGCGCGTGCGCGCCCTGGAACTGATGGAACTGCAGCGCCATACGCAGCTGATGTACACCAGTTGCGGCTGGTTTTTCGACGACATCTCTGGCATCGAGACGGTGCAGATCATCGCTTACGCCGCGCGCGTGCTGCAACTGGCGCAGCAGGTCTTTGGCGAGCAGGCCGCCCCGCTGGAACCGGCATTTCTGGCCTGCCTGGCCCAAGCCCGCTCCAACGTGGCCAGTGCCGGCGATGGGGCGCAGATCTACAAGAACAGTGTGGCCTCCATGGAGCTGGGCCTGGAGCAGGTGGCCGCTCACTACGCCATCAGCTCGGTCTTCTCCTCCTTTGCCGAGGAGACCGACCTGTTCTGCTACCACGTTCGCCGCATCTCCTATGACATCTACACCTCCGGACGCGGGCGCCTGGCGCTGGGCCGCACCCATATCGCCAGCGCCATCACCGGCCACCAGCAAAGCTTCTCGTTTGCGGTTTTGCACTTTGGCGACCAGAACATTACCGCCGCGGTCAAGCCTTACAGCGAGGCCGATGCGGCCGACTTTGAGGCCTTTGCCAGCCAGGCCGCGGAGCATGTGCAGCGCGCCTACTTCCCTGAGGTGATTCGCCTGCTGGACCGCTACTACGGCCACGTGGACTACTCGCTCACCTCGCTCTTTACCGACGAGCAGCGGCGCATTGTGCAGATCATTCTCAACTCCACGCTGTGGGACATCGAGAGCTCGCTCACCACCATTTACGAGGACCACGCCAGCCTGTTGCACTATCTTTCCCAGGCGGGTTTGCCCAAGCCCCCGGCCCTCACCCTGGCGGCGGGCTTTGCCATCAACGCCGGCCTGCGCCGGGCGCTGGAGGCCGACTCCATCGACCAGGCCCAGTTGCGCTCGTTCCTCTCGCTGGCCAAGGCGGATCAGGTTTCCCTGGAGACGGCCACCCTCTCCTACATTGCCGATCAGCGCATGAAGCGCGCCATGGTCGAACTGCAAATGTCTTCGGGATCGCTAGAGATTCTGGACCGCGCCCTGGTGCTGGCCCGCGCCCTGGTGGAGCTGCCCTTCGAGCTGAACCTGTGGCAGGCGCAGAACATCTGGTACGAGATCCTGCGCACCTCCAGCTATGCTCTAACCGCGCTGCAAGCCGACGACCTGCAGCGCTGGGAAAAGAACTTCAGTGAGTTGGGCAGTTGCCTCTCCATCGACTGCACCGCCATCAGCTCCAACGAACACGCGCTGGGGGCTTTGGGAGATTAGCAGGGCCGGGCGCCGGTCACAATCTGCACCAGCCTCTGCTCATTCAGGCCGGTGGCGATTCCCTTTGGACGCCAATGCTTGTGGCAGCCGGGATAATCCAGCGGAACACACTGCGAGGCGATGCCGCGGGCGCGCATCTCATACCCGCCGGGCAGGATATTCAGCAGGCAGGCCACAGCGATCACGCCAAATTCCGGCGCGCCCTGCCAGCGCTCCAACCAGCGGCTGAATCCGGTGGAATGCGGCACCAGGTAGACGGCCGCCCCCAGGCTGCGCATACGCCGCGTGATGCGGTTGACGGTGCAGCCCGGATCACAGGCTGCGCAGGTCATGTCCACGCCTTCAACGTGCGCCCGGCAGTTGGCGGCATGAGCGCCGCGCAGGCACGCGGGCACCAGGACAGCCTTGTGCGGCGTGCGATCGAAGTCCGCGCGCAGTCCCCGGTTCATCACTTCCGCAGCCACCATGCTCAGGTGATATTCCGCCGGCTCCTTGCCGCAGAAGATCTGATCCTCGCGGCAGCCGCGCCCGGCGTATTCCCCGGCCAGAAAGCCAGAAACCCCCCGCGTGTATGGCCCCAGAGCCTTCTCTGCCTCTTCCCTGAACCAGTCGAAGAGCGCCGCGGCGGTCTCGATCCAGTGCGAAGCCTCCCTTTGAGGCAGCGTATCGAGAAAGCTTCTCCAGTTGTTCAGGCGCGTGGCCTCCTGCTCGAACTCGCCGGCGGCCTGGAGCCACTCGATCAGGCGGGGCAATCCCACCGGCAGCGGATGCTTCGCCGCCGGCTCGCGGGCGAGTCGGGGCATCAGGAAAAGCCGGGTCAAGGCCGCCCGCACCAGGTCGGCCACAGGTTTCATCCATGCCGAGCGGTGGCGCAGGCCGAAGAGCCCACGCGCCAAATCCGCAATCCAACTGGGCGTGCTCTCCGCCGCGCTCCCGTAGCGCCGCAGCGCCTGGCCCAGCGTGAGCAGCTCAATGGCGTACTCGCCGCGGCTGCGTTCGGGCTCGCACAGGACCGCCCGGAGATGGCGGGTGTAGCCGTCCAGGGCGTCCGCCGCACGCTCCTCGATCCTGGCCAGCACCCGGTCGGAAAACCGGGCCACCTCCGCATAAAACCTGTCTGAGGAGCCGTCGGCCAATCGCAGGTCGTAAACCAGATCAGTAGCGGCGATGACGGAAGCTGCCGGTAAGGGCACAGCCGCACCTCCGGCCGGGCAACCCGGAACTTCGGGCATTCGGCCGGGCTGGAGGGCTACAGGCATCTCAAGGCTCTCTCCGCGCTACCGCACGCCGTTCTTCAGGCCGCGAGAGCGGCTCCACAGATAATACGCCGGGCATGTTAAAAAGGTTCCGCTCAGGGCCGCGGGGCAATGGTTGGGGCTGACCCGCAATCGTGCAGGGCTTTGACCGCTTGGATCAGCAGCCAAGCTGGGTGCCCCAGGCCCCGGTTTTGGGAGCTGAGAAAGCACAAAGCTCAATCGCAAGGCAGGAAATCAGGCGGCCAAAGTCCTAGTTTCCGTGCGAGTTTTCCGCCGGATGCAGCTTGCCGCCCCGCAGCACAAACTGCTGGCCCCGCCAGACGATGGTGTTGCCGGCGAACCCCGCCGCCCAGGTGCCCATGGCCACCAGGTCGCGCAGCGGCAGCAGCCAAAGGCTGGGCAGCACCTGGTGGTCGCCCAACACTTGCGCGCCAACCACCATGGCCACCGTCAGCCGCAGAAAGAAGCTCATCCCCAGCAGCCACAGGCTCAGCGGGCTCAGGCCGCTGGCCAGCACATTGAGCAGCGCCCAGCCCAGGCCGTGGGTAAAGATGAGTCCGAAGTAGCCCCATGGCCGGGCATCGCGGACGGTGCGGCTCCAGCGCAACTGGTGATCCACAAAGCCGCGCCAGCCGTAGGCCGGAATCGCGGTCTCCACCACTTCCGCGCTGAGCGCCACCCGGTAGCCGGCCTGGTCTACGCGAGCGCCCAGCTCGTAGTCGTCGGCCAGGTGATCCACCAGCGGCGTAAGGCCGCCGATCTTCATAAGCGCCTCGCGGCTCACGGCCAGCGTGGAGCCGAGCCCGTAGTGCAGGCCGCCCTCAATCATTTTTGAGAGCAGCACGCCGGCCTGGAAGTCGGTGGCGATGCCCAAAGCTTCAAAGCGCGAGGGCAGCGTGCCGTGGGCGCGGCCGCGATAGAGCGCTGTCACCAGCCCGGTCTTTACCGGAGCTTTGCCGTGCAGCGCCGGGCCGGGATCTTCCGGCAGCGGGGCAAAGTGCGCCATCACCCGCTCCAGGTAGCGGGATGAGACCGAAATGTCGGAGTCGTTGATGAGCAGGAAATCGTAGCGGGCGTGCTGGGCAAGCTGCACCAGGGTGCTGACCTTGCCGTTGGTTCCCAGGCGCAGGGGGCACTCGACCAGCCGGATCGACCTCTGGGGAAACTCCAGCTTGAGCTCTTCCACGGCGGCCGCGGCGGGGTCGTCGAGCGAGGAAACCCCGAACAGCAGTTCATACTCGCCTGCGTAGCTTTGCCGGCAGTGGCTGCGGAAGGCGTCGATCATGAAGGGATCCAGGCCCTTGAGCGACTTGAGAATGCTGACGCCGGGCGCAAAGGCCGGCAGCGGGGCGCGGCGGCTGGCCAGGAAGGCGCGCGCCGCAATCATGGCGGCCACAAAATAGCCCATCCCGGCCACGGCCAGCACCGTGGTCAAAACCTCCACGGATTGGGCGAAAATGTGCGGCATCACAGGGGTTAGTGTAGCGGAAAAGCAGTTGTCAGTGATCGGTTGTCAGTTGTCAGTCACCCGGATGCGCGATCGGCATTCCAATCTTTGGCTGCCAATGGAAGGATGCCCCTTGCATGTAACTGCGCGCGCTTTCGTCTGACTACTGACAACTGATCACTGACAACTACTTTACTCGTACCGCAGCGCCTCGATGGGGTCCAGATTCGCGGCCTTCCAGGCGGGGTAAATACCAAAGACCAGTCCGATAGCGCAGGAGACCACAAAGGCTATGACAACCCAGGTAGGCGAAAGAGCGGCATGAAGGAACGGGACGGCAAAATGCAAGATCAGCGTGAACAGGGCTCCAGAAACAATGCCAAGCAGGCCGCCGATCACACAAAGGGTTATCGCTTCCAGCGTGAACTGCAGGAGAATGTTCTTCTTGGTGGCGCCAATGGCCTTGCGGATTCCGATCTCCCTGGTCCGCTCAGTCACCGAGACAAGCATGATATTCATGACGCCGACGCCACCCACCATCAGGCCCACGGAAGAGACTGCGACCATAAATAGAAAGAGTCCGCCGGTAAGCGAATTCCATAGACGCGTGAGCGAGTCGGGGCCGAAGATGGCAAAGTTGTCGTCCTGTTCCAGGCGAACTCCCCGGCGGCGGCGGAGAAGTTCGCGGATTTCGTCTACAACCAGCGCCTTGTGAGCGGGATCGTCGTATTTCACGACAATCCAGAAGTCCTTTTGCTCCGGATGGAGTTTGCGGAAAGTCTCCAAGGGGAAATATGCGGAGTTGTCCTGCGTGTTTCGTCCGCTTCCGAACGGCTGCGGCTGGACATCGAGTACGCCTATGACCGTAAATATGCTGCCTTCGCAGTCGATGTCCTTTCCGATAGGAGACTCGGAGGGAAACAGGTCCTCGGCGGCGTCGTGACCGAGAAGAACAACTTTAGCGCTGCGCTCTTCCTCGGAATCGGTCCACATGCGGCCTTCGAGGATCTCGATATCGTTGGTCTGTTTCACTTCCGACGTGCTGCCGTTCAAAATGGTGTTTTGAATCTTGTGCGCGCCGGCCTTGATCGACACACTGCCCAGGCCGGTCTGGAAATTCTGGTAGGTGAGTTCAGGATCCACGGCGGCGACAAACGGCAGGCTGCGCATGGCGATGCCGTCCTCATAGGTAAGTTGCTTGCGATTGAGTTCCTCGGTGGTGGGGCGCGTTCCGAACGGCTCAAAGCGGAAGACCCACAGATCGTTGGTGCCCAGCGATTTGACGAACTGGTCGATATTGCCGTTGAGTCCGTTGATGGCAGAAGAGATCAGAATCACCGTGGAGATGCCGATGGAAATGCCGAGGACGGTAAGGCCAGAGCGCAGTTTGTTCTTGCGAAGCGTATCGAGTGCCAGCCGCACCGATTCTCTTGAGTCGCTTAGCCTCATGCCTATAACTCCGCTCTCAGGGCAACGATGGGGTCGAGGTCCGAGGCCTTGTGCGCCGGGTAAACCCCGAAAAACAAGCCAACCGCGGTAGCCACAAACAAGCTGACGAGGATGGACCAGAGTTCCACTTCAGAGGGGAACGAGATCGCCAGGGTAATGAGCTTGGCCACGGTGATGCCCGCGATGACGCCGATCACGCCCCCCGTCAGGGACATGGTGGCGGACTCGATGAGGAACTGCAGGAGAATGTCTTTGCGGCGAGCGCCGAGCGCCTTGCGAATGCCAATCTCCCGGGTACGCTCGGTGACCGAGACCAGCATGATATTCATGATGACAATGCCGCCGATCACCAGGGAGACGCCGGCGATGGCTGCGACCACGGCTCCAAAGCTGTTGAGTATCTTGCCCAGGAGGTTCTGGAAGGTTGCGCTGGTGTCGATGGAAAAGGCGTCCGGATCGTTGGGGGCCAGATGCCGGCGTGCCCGCATGATGACGCGCAACTCGTCGGAGGTTGCATCCATCACCTCTCCCCCTCCGCCTGTCTTCACATAGACGACCATGCTTTGGTGCGCGCCGTAGGCATGAAGAAATGCGGTGAGAGGAATAGCCACCCAGTTGTCCATGCTCATGCCCAGCATCTTGCCTTGACGCTCGCCCACACCAATCACCGTGTAGGGAGAGCCATCGACGCGAATTTCCTTGCCGAGCGGGTCACCGAAACCCAGCACATTGTCGACCACATCGGAGCCCACGATGGCGACGTGCGCACTGTGCTCATCCTCAACTTCGGTGAAGGAGCGCCCTTCGTCAATATTGAGATTGGAGATGGAAGGCATGGTCCAGGTCCACCCGCGAATGTTGGTGTCCGTGGTGGACTTGGTCTGGTAGACGATCTTGCCTGTGATGTTGCGCTGCGCGCCGACCGACACGCAGGACTTGCATTCGGAATCAACGGCCTTGTAGTCGTCGATCGTGACATCTCTCCGCTTTTGGAAGGAGAGATACTCTTCGATGGTGATGAAGGTCTGCGGCATCTTACTGATCGTCACCACGCTGGCGCCGTAGGTGTTGATCTTGGTGGTCACAAACTGCTTGGCGCCGTTGGTGAGGGTGACGACCGTGATGACGGACGCAACCCCAATGACCACCCCCAAGAGCGTAAGGATGGTGCGCAACTTGTTGGCCCAAAGGGACTGGAGTGCAAGTTTGATGGCCTCACTGAATAGCATGGCTACCCTTTCCTTGCCCAGAGGGGCCAGTCCGTGGTTTCCCTCCCATTCCGCCTCCCTTGTTTGAAAGGAACGCCGAAGGGATGGGTTGCCCAGCAGTTCCGGAGCTTGCAACCCAGCATACTCAAACTCCGGCAACCGCGGCCATATTCCTTGCTATTCGTACCGCAGCGCCTCGATGGGATCCAGGTTGGCCGCCTTCCAGGCGGGGTAAATGCCAAACAGCAGGCCAATGGCGCAGGAGACGCCAAAGCCGATCAGCACCCACATGGTCGAAAGCGTGGCGGGCAGGCCGATGGGCAGCAGGTAGACGATCCCGGTGATGACTGCGCCCACAATGACGCCCACCACTCCGCCCACCGCGCATAAGGTGATGGCCTCGGTGGTGAACTGAGTCAGGATGGTCTGCTTGGTGGCGCCCAGTGCCTTGCGGATGCCGATTTCGCGGGTGCGCTCGGTAACCGACACCAGCATGATGTTCATCACCCCCACGCCGCCCACCATCAGGCCCACGCTGGAGACGGCAACCATGAACCCGAAGAGTCCCCCGGTGATGTTGCCCCACAGCTTGGTCAGCGAGTCGGGCCCGAAGATTTCAAAGTTGTCCGGATCAGCGACTTTGACCTTGCGGCGGATGCGCAGCATCTCGCGAATCTCTTCCTCCACCAGGGAGCGGTTCTTGGCGTCGTCGTACTTGACGCTGACCCACAGGTCCAGAACCTCCGGGTGCAGGCTGTGGAAGGTGCCCATGGGAAAGATGAGCTCGTTGTCGTTGGGGTTCTTGCCGTTGCCGAAAGGCTGCTTCTGCTTGTCGAGCACGCCGATCACGGTGTAGAGGCCGTCGGCGACAGTGACTTCCTTGCCGATGGGGTTCTCGCCGTTCACAAAGAGCTGTGCCGCGGTATCGTGCCCCAGCACACAGACCTTCGCGTGACGCTGGTCCTCCTCGTCGGTGAACATGCGGCCTTCCAGCAAGGTGAAATTCGAAACATCCGACACCTGCGCCGTGTCGCCGCTCAGGATGGCGCCCGCCACCTTGTGGCCCTCGTACTTCACGCTCACGTCGCCCACGCCGAACTGCTTGGTGTAGCGGTGGCCTCCGTCGGCAGCCACCACATGGGGCAGCGTGCGCAGCGCATAGACATCGTCCATGGTCAGCTTCTTGCGGGTGAGCTGCTCGGTGGTGGGCCGCACGCCGATCACTGGCATGTGGAAGACCCAGAAGACATTGGATCCCAGCGAGTTGGCAAAATCGGTGACCCGGTTGTTGAGTCCGTTGATGACCGACGAGATGGTGATCACCGTGGTCACGCCGATGACGATACCCAGGATGGTCAGCCCCGAACGCAGCTTGTTTGTCCTCAACGTATCGAGGGCCATCTTGACGGATTCGCGAGTCTGTCCTTGCGCCATTAAAAGCTCCGAGGGAATAGGGGTTAGGGATTAGGGGTTAGGGCCGTTTGTCCTGATCCTTATCCTTGATCGCATTCAGTATTCCCGAAATCATCTTTCCAACTTCAAACGACAAATCTTCTGCCTCATCTATTAGCTTGGAGTCTCCGAACCCGAGTGCGCGAGGAACTTCAAGCTGTGTTTGCAACTCAAAGTTGGATCCCCGTGAAATGCCAAGAAACTGCCTATGTTCACCAGTTCCAAGCCGTCCATGCCCTTCCGCGATGTTGCTCGGAACGGAGACCGCTGCACGTCTGATTTGGCTGGTCAGGCCATACACTTCCTCACGTGGAAAGTCCTTGGTCAGGCGATAAATCGCAACAGACAACTGGATCGCTCTCTGCCAGACCTGTAAGTCGCGAAACGACTGCACCATCACACAACCCCTAACCCCTGACCCCTAATCCCTAGCCCCTGCTCTTAAAGCTCCGCCCGCAGCGCCACCACCGGGTCCAGCTTGGCGGCCTTGCTGGCCGGGTAAACGCCAAAGAAGATGCCCGTGGCCGTGGCCATGAACAGTCCCAGCAGCACGCTCCACAGCTGCACGCTGGTGGGGAAGCCGATCACAATCGTAATCAGCTTGGCCACGATGACCCCGCACATCACGCCGATGCATCCCCCCACCAGCGCCATGGTTCCGCTCTCGATCAGAAATTGCAGCAAAACATCCCGCTGCCGGGCCCCCAGCGCCTTGCGCACGCCGATCTCCCGGGTGCGCTCGGTGACCGAGACCAGCATGATGTTCATGATCACGATGCCGCCCACCACCAGCGAGATGGAGGCGATGCCGATGACCACATCGAAGAAGATCGCCGAGAACTGCTTCCACAGGTCAAGGAATGTGTCGTTGGTCTCGATCTCGAAGTCGTCCAGCTGGCCGATGGCGTCGTGGCGGCGGGCGCGCATCAGCACCCGCACCTCGTCCTCGGCCCGCTGCATCGAGGCGGCGTCTCCATTGGCGCGGGCGTAAATGTCCACCGAGTCGTTGTAGCCGTAGGTCTGCTGGTAGGTGCTGATGGGGATGGCCACCCAGTTATCCTGCGACTGGCCTAGCATCTTGCCCTGGCGGTCGCCCACACCCACCACGGTGTAGGGAATGCCCCCCACGCGAATTTCCTTGCCGATGGGGTCGCCGTCCCCCAGCAGGTTGTCCACAATGTCGTAGCCCACAATCACGTTGTGGGTGGCCTTTGAGTCGTCGGCCGGGGTAAAGCCGCGGCCCAGGGCAATGTCCAGGTTGTCCAGCGAGACCATCGTCCAGGTGATGCCGCGAATATCGGTATCGGTGCTGGAGTGGCCGTTGAAAACCACGCTGCCGGTACGATCCAGTCGAACGCCTACATCGCCGCACTCCGTGCAGTTGTCGCGGATGGCCTCGTAGTCTTCAATGTTCAGCTTCTTGCGCTTCTGAAACTTGAAGTATTCCGCGGCGGAGAAGATCACGCCGGGCATCTGGCGCACCGTAAATACGTCGGCCCCGTGGCTCACCAGCTTGGTGCTCACGTAGGTGTTGGCGCCGTTCACCAGCGTAATCACCATGATGACCGAGGCCACGCCCATCACCACGCCGATTAGCGTGAGCAGGGAGCGCAATTTGTTGCCCCACAGGGACTGCAGCGCGAGTTTAAAGGCCTCACTGAATACCATGTTCCTGCTTTCCTTGCCAGAACGGCGATTGCCCGGCAACGCCTCGACGCGCGGCAAAATCCGCGATGAGGACCCGGCGGCCGGGGGTCCGCAGCCAGACTCCCGCCAGGCTTTCCCTTATGCGCGCAAACTCCGGTATTCCTATTGACGGAGCAACGCCCGTTCAGGCCGCGTCGGGGACACAGAACCTGCCCAGGCCGGGGCCGCTTGCCCCTTTTTGATACGCAGCGGGCCGCCGCACGGTTCCGCAGGGGGGTGAGAAGCCAGCAGCAAAGCGGGAGCGATAGCCAACTTTGTGGGCGATTGAAACGGGGCGCCCCCTTCTTGGCGAGGATTTAACTCTCTAAGAGTGGGAGCCCCCCATCCTCACCGCCCCGAGCTGCCAAAGCCCTTTTCCGCGCGCGCGGAGTCTTCCAGGTTTTCCACTTCTTCCACCGTCCCGGTCAACACCGGTACCGGAATCATCTGGGCGATCTTCTCCCCCGCCTTCAGCTCCACGGTGCTGTCGCCCAGGTTGGTCATCAGCACCAGGATCTCGCCGCGGTAGCCGGCGTCGATCACCCCGCCCGTGGTGGCAACGCCCCTGGATGCCATCGACGAGCGGTCCCGCACCAGCAGGCCCAAGGGAGCGCCCGTCGCGGGGTGCCGGGCTTCCACGGCGATCCCGGTGCGCATCTTGACGGTGGTTCGGGGGGGCAGCAAAGCGCCTTCCAGCGCAAACAGGTCGTAGCCCAGGTCTTCGCCGGGATGGGCCACCACCGGCAGCCGGGCACTTTCTTCCAGCAGTTTCACTCGCAGCATCTCTTCATCGTATAGCCAGAAAATGGCCAGCCCCGGCCGGGAACTCTCCCCGGCCGGGGCTGTCGTGGTGGGTCAAAACATTCGGCAGGAAGATCCTGTAAGCCGAATTCTGTCGTGTGCGGTCATTCCTCTAGACGCCGCGTTGCCGCGGACGTTCATCAGCGACCTACCCGGAGGTTTCGGCACCTGCTCGAGCCGCCTGGGCGCACCGGGCCGGTGCGCAGCGCCGCCTGGCTCTATCGCCGGCGCTTCCCTCCCTATTTGGTCTTGCTCCGTGTGGGGTTTACCTTGACCCCGGCCCTTACGGGCGCGAGCGGTGCGCTCTTGCCGCACCATTTCACCCTTACCCCGGCGCTGACGCAGCAAGCTGCATCAGGGTCGCCCTCCCGAAAGAGGGGTAGCCGAGGCGGTATCTTTTCTGTGGCACTGGCCGTCCATGAGCCTTGACGCTCACGTCCCGGACGTTATCCGGCACACTGCCCTGCGGAGTTCGGACTTTCCTCCCCCGGCGAACCGTGCTTGCGCACGCCCTCCGGCAGCGACCGCCCGGTCCTCCTGCCAGTGGCTAGTGTAACGCGAAAGTACCGTCCCCGCGGACCGGAAGTACTGAACCTCGCCCGGCGGCCTGCCGATAGAAAAACCATGTCACTTGTGATCAGCACCGGCTCGGCGTCAGCCGAGGGCCCCGGAACATCGAAGCGCGTTCGTTCCAGCGGGGTGGGGTATCTTTCACGGCAGCCGATCCTCGATCTTCGCGGCGGGGTCTTCGGATACGAATTGCATTGCCATGAGCCCTTTGAACAGGCGGGCGAGGCAAAGCTTTCCCCCGGCGCCTATGACATGCTGGACGCTCTGGCGCTCTTTGGCGTGGAACGCCTGGCCGCCGGATCATGGGGATTCGTGAACTGCAGCCTCGAAATGCTCGCCGAGGACATGTTCGACGCTCTGCCGCCGGGGATGACGGTTCTCGAAATCCCGAGTTGCCCAGACTACCCTGAAAAGCTGATCCGCGCCTGCCGCAACTTCAGGAACGCAGGATTCCGGCTCGCGCTACTCGACTTCGAGCCGGGCGAAGCGAAAAATCCCCTGTTGGAGCTGGTCCACTACGTCAAGGTGGAACCGAGGAACATCGAGCCTGCCACATGGGGACGCCTGCGCCAGCAAATTCAAGGCGCCAATGTGACGGTGGTGGCCGACAAGATTCATACCCGCCAGGACTACGCCAAGGCGCGGGCCTTGGGAATCGGACACTTTCAGGGATTCTACTTCTGCCAACCCGAATTGGTGTCGAACGGGAAAATCCCCGCCAATCGCGTGCCCCACGTGCAGATTCTGCGTCAACTCTTCAAGGACCCGCTCGACCTGATGGCGCTATGCCCTCTGGTGAGCCAGGACGCATCTCTCGTCTACCGCGTACTTCGCTTCGCCAATTCGCCCGTCTGCGCCATCCGCAATCCGGTCACTTCGATCCAGGAGGCGATCATGGTTCTGGGGGACGCGGCCTTCCGGCGCGTTGCCGCATTGGCCATTCAGAGCGCACTCTGCCAGAATCAATCCCCTGAACTTTTGCAGATGGCTCTGGTGCGGGCCCGCTTCTGCGCGCAGGCGGCATCGCTTTGCGGACTTGATGCCGAGGAACAGTACCTGCTCGGCATGCTCAGCCTTCTGCCGCCCATGCTGCGCGTTCCCATGGAGGTCATGCTGCACGAGCTTCCGTTGCGCCCGGAGATTCGCGATGCTCTGGCGGGAGCTCCGACCAAGGAACGCAGTCTGCTTACCTGGATCGAACATCTCGAAGACAACTGCACCGATGGATGCGATCGAATCTCCCTGGAGCATGGATTGGACAGGAAGATTCTGGCCGTGATGTACCTGAACTCGCTGGAGGATGGAGCCCAGCCGCTGCGCATCAGGTGAGCCTGGACCCGCAGGCCCTTCGATTTTGCGCGAGAAATACAGTTTTTTGGCTCAAATCGATGTAAAAACTGGCTAAAAGACACCGGTTGTGTTTACCGATAGGTTAACCATCATATTTTATAAGTTATTCATTATACAATGCTTACCAGCATGACATGGCCCCAAAAAACGCCCCCAAGGGGAGGGTGGGGGTAGCAGGGATATAAACCGGGCGCTTCCCTTACAGAACAGCCGGGACACATCTCTTCCCATCAACCAGTGTGCGCCAGGGGAAGGGAATTGTCGGCAATTTGGCCTCAAGAAAAGTGACTGATCTCCCAGTGTTGTTTTTTACCCGCCGCCTGGCTTCCAATTCATGCCAACGAGTCCCGCATCGGGCCCCAACTTGGTGGCCTCCAGCATGTGGAGGAGGTAGTCCTTGGCGCGGAGTTCGTGCTTGTTCACAGGGATGCGGCCTCGGCAAGAACCTTGCTGCGAAAGCGGGGATGAAGCTCGGCGGGAGTACGGAGATCGACCTTGACTCCGGTGGCTTCTTCTAATTGGTTCTGGAGTTTGACCATGGTCAGCAGGCTGGCTCGGGGCGCCGGGTCCACCAGCAGGTCCAGGTCGCTACCGTCCATGTCGTCGCCGTGGAGCACAGAGCCGAAGACGCGCGGATTCGCCATGCCCGCTTCGAGCACAAGCTGGCGGATCGTTTCCCGATGCTGCGGCAATACTTCGGACGGCCTCATTGAGGTTCTCTCCCGCAAACAGCTACCAGTCTAGCGCCAACGTCAATAACTCGCTGCATGAGGGAATGCATTTTCAACCGTTTGCATTCCCTCGGCGACGAAAGTCGGGGCTTATTGGCTGCTCTGGCGGCACGGCTAAAGCCGTGCCCTTTCAAAGCCTGGTCTCCAGCAACGGGTCTTCTAGCCCTACTTGATGCGGTCCGGCCGGGGGGAGGGGCGTCCGGACTTGACCGGCGCCTTCGACCCGGATTTGGCGCCGGGGCTGGGCCGCGGGCCGGTCTTCTTCTCCAGGTTGGCCAGTTCCTGCTGCATTTTGAGGTAGTTCGCCAGGCGGGCCGGCTCCAGTCCCGCCGCTCCCACGGCGCAGCCCGGCTCGCCGGCGTGGGCGCAGTCGCGAAAGCGGCAGCTCTGGGCCAGTTTCTGGATGTCGTCGAAGCTGTCTTCAAGCCGCTCCGCCGTGGCCCAAAGTTGGACTTCGCGCAGGCCCGGCAGGTCCATCAGCAGCCAGCCGCCGGGCAACCGGAACAGCTCGCGGCTGGTGGTGGTGTGGCGGCCGCGGCTGTCGCGGGCGCGCACGGCATTGGTGCGCTGCCGCTCGTCGCCCAGCAGCCGGTTGAGAATGGTGGATTTGCCCACCCCCGACGACCCGATCAGCGCCGCCGTTTCACCCGCAGCCAGCAGGGTGGGCAGCGCGTCCAGGCCGTGGTCCGAGATCGCGCTCAGCGGCAGCACCTGCACACCGGGAACCAGCGCCGCCGTGCGAGCCACGATGTCGGCAATATCCAGGCCCAGCTCGCCGGCCAGGTCCGTCTTGTTGAGCAGCACCACCGGCCGCGCGCCGCTTTCCCGCGCCATCACCAGAAAGCGCTCGATGCGCCGCTCGTTGTAGTCGCGGTCCAGGCCGCTGACGATGAAGAGCACGTCGATATTGGCCCCCAGCACCTGCTCGCGGACCTCACGCTCCGGCTGCTTGCGCGAGAGCTTGGTGCGGCGCTCGAGCACCTTCACAATCACCAGGCCATCTTCGCGCAGCACCACCCAGTCGCCCACTGCGGGCCACAACGCAGAGCTCTGGCGCAGCGCGCCGGTGACGCCGGCCTCGATTTCTGCGCTCTCCGTCCACACCAGAAAGCGCCCATGGTTGGCGGCAGCCACACGGCCGGGAATGCCCGCCGTCAGCTGGCTTGCAAAGAATTTGTTCCATCCCAATTGTTCAAGAATCACGGAAGTCACCCTCTCCTGATTGCGGCGCATAGGTGCGCAGTGCAAAGGCACACCTCAACCGGCCCCGGCCGGCGAGGCAGTGTGCGAGAGGACGAATTAGACAAGGTCGTGCAGCGGCGCTCCGTGTAGAGACAATGTACCAAATTCGGCCCGGCCGCGTGGCTACAATCAAAGGGACGATGATCCAGTATCTCTATCTCGGCAGAGTGGGCTACGACGAGGCGCTGCGCCTGCAGGCGGAAATGACAGAGCTGCGCCAGCAGGGCCGGGTGCAGAATGTGCTGCTGCTCCTGGAGCATCCGCCGGTGCTGACGCTGGGGCGCAACGCCCACCGCTCCAATGTGCTGGCCTCCGACGAACTGCTGGCGCGGCGCGGCGTCACGCTCCACGAGATCAACCGCGGCGGCGACGTGACCTATCACGGGCCGGGGCAACTGGTGGGCTACCCCATCTTCGACCTGCGCAGCCTGCACAACGAAAGCGGGGGCAGGCTGGGCCCGGTGGACTTTGTGCGCCGCATGGAAGAGGCGCTGATCCGGCTGTGCGGCCACTTCGGCGTGCGCGCCGGGCGCATCAAGGGCCTGACCGGGGTGTGGTGCGGTCTGGATGCGGACGCCTCGCCGGCGCCCGAACGCAAGATTTGCGCCATCGGCATCCATGTGGCGCGCGGCATTACGTCGCATGGCTTTGCCTTCAATGTGACCACCGATCTGCGCGACTTTGGTTTGATCATTCCCTGCGGCATCCCGGATCATCCGGTCACCAGCCTCGAAAAGGAGATGCAGCACCCGGAGCCGTTGCCCGGCCTGGAGGCGGTCGCCGAGGAGGCGGCCCGGCAGTTCGGCCTGGTCTTCGACGAACAGGTTCTGGCGGTCCCCAGCCTGGCGGCACTGCGCGCCCAGGCCGCCGCCGCTCCGCAATTTCCGGCAGAGGACACGCCGCTCCAGGTCCCGCCTGAAGTGGAGCGCCTGCACGGCGCCAAGGACCGTCCCGTCCAGGCTTGAGCGCCGCCGCCCGCGCCGCAGGCGCAGTTGGCCCCACCGCAGGTGGTGCACAGCAATTTATAATCCGCGTGAAGCATTTCCACTTCTGCACCTTACTGAAACCAGGCCGCAGAGTGGCTTTTTCCCCAAGAAAAAGCCACCTCGCATGCAGTTGCAAAGGCAACATGTGAAGTGAAAATGCTCTCGAACCGGGTGCTTTCCTGCGTCCCGGATCGCGGAGAGAGGGACTCATGCCAACCGACGTGATCATGCCCCAGATGGGCGAGTCGATCTTTGAAGGCACCATTACCAAGTGGCTTAAAAAGGCCGGCGACGCCGTGCATAAGGATGAGCCGCTGTTCGAGATTTCCACCGACAAGGTGGACGCGGAGATTCCCTCGCCGGTGGCCGGTGTGCTCAGCGAGATCAAGGTCCCGGAAGGCGCCACGGTACAGGTGAATACGGTGGTTGCCGTGGTCACGGAGAGCGGGGAAGCGGCCGCGCCAGCTTCCGCCGCAACCATAGCCTCGCCGCAGGCGCAGTTGGCCACCCCGCAGGGGTCGCAGTCAGCCCCACCGCAGGTGGGCGGGACGGAAATCGTGATGCCGCAGATGGCTGAGTCCATTGTCGAGGGCACCATCACCAAGTGGCTCAAAAAGGCCGGCGACGCCGTCGAGAAGGACGAGCCGCTGTTTGAAATCTCCACCGACAAGGTGGACGCGGAGATTCCCTCGCCGGTGGCTGGCGTGGTGAGCGAAATCAGGGTTCCGGAAGGCGCTACGGTGCCGACCAACACGGTGGTCGCTATCGTCACCCAGAGCGGCGAAGCGGCGGCGTCCGTCCCGGCGCTCGCCCCAGCCGCGCCGCAGGCGCAGTCAGCCCCGGCCCAGGTGGCGGAGTTGGCCACACCGGAGATGGAGGGCAAACGGCTCCGCTCCTCGCCGCTGGTGCGGCGCATGGCCCAGGAAAACAGCCTCGATCTCCGCCAGATTGCCGGCACCGGATCCGACGGCCGCATCACCAAGGAAGATGTGATCCTTCACCTGGCCACACGCGGCCCCGGCAGCACTTCCCCAACTCCTTCTGCAGCGCCTGCCGCGCCAAAGGCGCCGATGGCCCCATCGCAGGTGGTGCCCATGACCAAGATGCGCGCCATCATTGCCCAGCGCATGGTGGAGAGCATGCGGATCAGCCCCCACGTCCACACCGTCTACAAGGTGGACATGACCCGCATTGTGCGCCTGCGCGAACGCCAGAAGGCCAGGTTCGAGCAGCAGCACGGCGTCAAGCTGACCTATATGCCGTTCATCGCCGCCGCGGTGGTGGAGGCGCTGGGCAAGTTCCCCATCGTCAACGCCTCGCTGATTGACGGCTCCATCCACTACCACCGCAACATTAACCTGGGCATTGCCGTGGCCCTGCCCTGGGGGCTGATTGTGCCGGTGGTCAGGCAGGCGGAGGAGCGCAGCTTCCTGGGCCTGGCCCGCGCCATCGCCGATCTGGCGGAGCGCGCCCGCACCAAGAAGCTGCTGCCCGACGAGGTTTCGGGGAACACCTTCACGCTCACCAACTCCGGCATCTTCGGCGACGAGTTCAGCACGCCGATCATCAACCAGCCGGACTCGGCGATCCTGGCCATCAGCGGCCTCAAGAAGGAAGCCGAGGTCCTGACCGACGCCGAGGGCAACGACACCATCTCCATCCGCTCCATGGAGCACTTCTGCCTGGGCTTCGACCACCGCACCATCGACGGCGCCGACGCGTGCAAGTTCATGGCCGAGTTCAAGAAGATATTGGAAGGGTGGGACAAGGAGATCGGGTGAAATCAGCGCGGTCGGCATACGTTGCGAGCCGCCCCACGGGGTGGCTCGTGGTGTCTTCGGCCGGCCTGAGCACTCAAGCTGCCGGCTGGCAGGCCGGGGGTTCAGCCCCGGCACTTCGACCGCACAGAATTGTGGCCTTCAGGCCCCTAGGTACGCTCCCGCTTCAAAACGCTATCCCTCAGGGGCTGAAGCCCGGCCGGCTTTGCCTGGTTCATGCCGTGACTAAAGTCCCGGCATACCGCTTCGTGCCCGGTGCGCAGCTTTACTCGTGCTTCTTCCACGGGTCATAAGTTCCCGCGCTCCAGCTATGGCCTTCGGGGTCTTTCACTGCGAACTCACGGCTGCCGTAGGGCGTGTCCTCGATGGGCCGGATGACGGTTGCTCCAGCCGCCTGGGCGCGGGCGTAGGCCGCATCGGCGTCGGGAACCACGAGATAGACGTTGCGGGTTTCCTTGTCGCCCAACTCCTCCGGCGTTTTGAAGCCGCTGCTGGACTCGTCGTCCTTGCAGGAGCCGAGCATGATCATGCCGTTGCCCAGGCTCAGTTCGGCGTGGGCGATGGTTCCGTTCTCGCCTTCGTAGACGGCGTGGCGGGCAAAGCCAAAGACCTGGCAGAGCCAGTCGATGGCGGCGGGCGCGTTGCGGTAGCGCTGCGCGGGGATGACAGTGCTAGGGGAATCAGCCATGGGGACCTCCGCGGGCAGAGTAGCGCGAAACCGGGCTCGGGGGCAATCGCAAAACGCTTCCCGCGCAATCCGATATTCTGAGCTTCATGCAGTTGCCCCAGGGCGATTCGGAACTCGTGCAGATCATGGATGCGGCGCTGGCCGAGGCGGCGCGGCGGGCGGGCGATTGGCTGGCCTGCCGGCCGGGCTGCACGCAGTGCTGTTACGGGGCCTTCGCCATCGGTTCGCTCGACGCGCTGCGCCTGGGCGCCGGGATGGAGGCGCTGCGCAGCGCGCAGCCGGCTCTGGCCGCGGAGATTGAGCGGCGCGCGCAGGCGTGGGCCGCGGAGTACGGGGCTGATTTTCCCGGCGACCCGCAGACCGGCCTGCTGGGCACAAGCGAAGCTGACCAGGAACGCTTTGAAGAGTTTGCCAACGAGGCGGCCTGCCCGGCGCTGGACCCGGCCACCGGGCGCTGCGATGTATACCAATGGCGGCCCATGACCTGCCGCGTCTTTGGTCCCCCGGTGCGCATGGGAGACGGCGAGGCTCTGGGCTGCTGCGAACTTTGCTTTGTGGGCGCCACCGAGGCTGAAATCGCCGCCTGCGAAATGCCCCTCCCGCACGAACTGGAGGCCGAACTGCTCGGCGAGATTCCAGCCCAGGGCGACACCGTGGTGGCTTTTGCGCTGCTGCGGTGAGGACGCACGGGTTGCAAGTTCCTGCTTTCCCACCCTTTTCGCAAAGAGCGCGAAAAGGATGGGGTACGGAGCATTTCTGGGGGTTTACTGAGGCGGATTCAGAAGGGATTCGCCAGTCCGCGCTAAACTGAAGTTTGGACATTCAGATGCAAACACGCCCCTGCTGGGTTGAGATTCAAACCCGTTTCCTTGAAGAAAACTATCGATTCCTGACGAACCTGGCGGCTCCCCACGCGGAGTTGCTGGCCATCGTCAAGGCCGATGCTTACGGGCACTCGCTCGATTTGTGCGCTCCGGCGGTGGTGCGCGCCGGGGCCCGCTGGCTGGGCGTCACCAGCGTGGAAGAGGGCGTAGCCGCGCGGGCCGTGTGCCCCCAGGCGCGGGTGCTGGTCATCGGCGGCGTCTTTCCCGGCCAAGGCCCGGCGGTGATTGCGCATGGCCTCACGGCGGTGGCCTGGGAGCCCTGGCAACTGGACGAGCTGGAAGCCGCAGCGCGCATTGCCGGAGCCTCGGCAGGATCGTTGCCCATTCACCTGGAGATCGATACCGGCATGAGCCGCCAGGGAGTGCTCCCGGAGGAGCTTGCTCCGGCATTGGCGCGGTTTGACCGCGGTTCGCCCCTCAAGCTTGAGGCCGTGATGACCCACCTGTTTGCCGCCGACGAGGCCAACGGCGTGGTGACCGGGGCGCAACTGGCCCGGCTGGACATGGTGCTTGCCCAGGTCCAGGCAGCGGGCTTCCACCCGGAATGGCTCAACGTGGGCAGTTCAGCCGCGCTGCTGGCTGGCCAGGCCGGCACGATTGCAGAAATGGCCAGCCGCCACGGCATGAAGGCCATGATGCGGCCGGGCCTGGCGCTCTACGGCCTTGCGCCGCAGTTTGAGCCTCCTTTTGAACCGAACCAGGAGCCGGAGGCCATGGCTGCCGCGCTGGCCAGCTTGCAGCCGGTGTTGAGCTGGAAGACCAGGGTTTCCGGTGTGCGCTCCATTCCCGTCGGCGCGGTGGTGGGATACAACGGCACCTTTGTGGCCACCGAACCGATGCGGGTGGCGCTGCTGGCGGTGGGCTACGCCGACGGCCTCGATCGCCGCCTCGGCAACCGCTTCAGCCTGCTGGTTCGCGGCCAGCGGGCGCCCTTTGCGGGGCGCATCAGCATGGACCAGGCGGTGCTGGACGTGACCGGGATTCCGGGCGTTGAAGCCGGGGACGAAGTGGTGATTCTGGGTGCGCAGGGCAGCGAAACCATCACCGCATTCGATCACGCCGCGGCCACGGAAACCATTCCCTGGGAGGTTTTCACGCGCATCGGTCCGCGCGTCCGGCGGATCGCGGTGTAGCCGTTTCCCAAGTCTCAAAAGCGGGACCTGGGGCACCCGGCGTTTATCTCCGGACGTAACTCGCCGGAGCGAGTCAAGCTGCCCCAAAAAAGACCTACTCCGGAACATCCTCCTGCGAGGCTCCCTGGATCCCCGTCGCGCCCTGGGTGGCGGCGATCATGGCGTCCATGCTGATGGCTGAGTTCAGCAGCAGGTGATAAAGCCCGCGCGCGCACCAATCCTGCTGGTAGAACTTGCGGATGACGCCGGCGCGGCGCTTGTCAAAGGCGGCCAGAAGCTGATCGGCGTGCTGGGCCTGGCTGGGAAAAGCGCGGGCAAACCACTCCCGCTTGGCCCTGGCGGTGGCGTAGACAAAGATGTGGAAGCAGCCCGGCTGCCCGGCCAGCGCACAGGCCGCTCCCCGGCCCACCAGCACGCAGTTGCCCTCCCTGGCGGCGTCCACAATCTGCTGGCGGATCAGCGACAACATGCGCTCCGAGTCGAAGACCTGGTCCTCGGTGAAGCCGCCGGTGGGGAAAACCGAGTCCTGCCAGAAGGCCTTGCCGTAGCGGTAGTACCAGGGATCGAGCCGCTCATCGAACCTGGCGGCCAGCTTGGGGTCCACCCCGGCCATGCGCGCCGCGCCGGTCACCAGTTCGGAGTCCATCAACCGCCATCCCAGCCGCGCCGCCAGATCGTGCGCGAACTCTCCGCCGCGCGAGCCATACTCGCGTTCCACCGTAATCACCCGGACTGGTGCCTGCATCGTGGCCATCCCCTCCTGAGACTGGAGCATACAACGGCGGCGGGTACAGGCGGCAAGCGGGCGATTTTGTACGTGATTCCCTAGGTCTGGTCAGCGTGAGCAAACCGGGTCTGGCCAAAAAAATTTACGCGGACACCTTGACGGTCTACACAGCTTGGTTGTAGATAATCTAGGTATGGGAAAACCAAACGATCTCGTTCAGGGCACCCTCGACCTGCTGATTCTGAAGACGGTCTCGCTCGCAGACATGCACGGCTGGGCCATTGCCAAGCGCATTCAACAGGTTTCAGGCGAGGTGTTGCAGGTGCAGCAGGGCTCGCTCTACCCCGCTTTGCACCGGTTGGAGCAGCAGGGGTGGATCAAGGCCAAATGGGCAGAGAGCGAAACCGGCCGCCAGGCCAAGTTCTACTCGCTTACGGCTGCGGGTCATGCGCAGTTGGACAAGGAAACCGCCAACTGGAACCGGCTCTCGGCGGCCATCGGCCTGGTGATGGATGAAGCGTGAGAGGGCAATCCTTCACTGGCTGCAGCCGGGCCGGTAGAGGGCGATTCCGTGCGGGATGAAGCCCGTACCTGCGAAAGAGGAAGCCATGCGCTGGTTTGCACAGTTGCGAATGCGGATACAGATGCTGTTCATGCGCGGGAAGGCCGACTCCCGGCTCGACGATGAATTGCGGTTTCACCTCGACCGGCAGATCGCCGAAAACGTTGCCGCGGGCATGAGCGCCGAGGAGGCGCGCTACGCGGCGCTGCGGGCTTTCGGCAATCCCGCGCTGCTGCGCGAGCAGACGCGCGCCACCTGGAGCTGGACCTGGCTGGAGCTGCTGCTGCGCGATGTGCGCTTCGGCGTGCGCACGCTCCGGCGGACGCCGGGCTTTGCGATCGTCGCAATTCTGGTAATGGCGCTGGGCATTGGCGCCAATGTGGCGCTGTTCACGGTGGTGCGCTCGGTGCTGCTGAAGCCGCTGCCGTTTGCCGAGCCGGAGCGGCTGGTTGCTCTTTACGAACAGAGCGCCGACGGCCAGTTTCCCTTCAACGTGATCGCTCCCGGCGTCTTTGCAGAGTGGAAGAAGCAGAATCGCAGTTTCTCGGACCTCGCTCTTATTGGCGATGCGGAATTCAGTCTCTCGGGAGCGGGCGGGCAACTGCCGGAGAAGATGCATGGCGCCACTTGCACCTGGAATCTGCTGTCCACGCTGGGTGTGCAGCCGGCGCTGGGGCGTAATTTCACGGCAGCCGACGATCGGCACGCGGCAAATGCCACGGTGCTGATGAGCTGGGGGCTGTGGAAGCGGCGTTTCGGCGGCAACCCGGCCATTCTCAATCAAACCATTCATCTGGACGGGCAAGCATACACCGTCATCGGCATTCTGCCCGCATGGTTTGCCTATCCCGATGCCGCGACGCAACTGTGGACGCCTGTTTACCACTACGAACCCGCCGAATACATGGAACACATCGACAACCACCAATTTGATGTGATCGGCCGCCTGAAGCCGGGCATCACGGCGGCACAGGCCGTGGCCGATCTCTCAGTGATTACCCGCCGGCTGCACGATCAGCATCTCGATAATTCCTTCGTGAGCAAGGCCGCGAACATCCGGCCGCTGCTGGAGGACATGGTGGGCGACATCAGGCGGCCGCTTTACATCCTGCTGGCGGCCACGGGCTGCGTGTTGCTGATTGCCTGCCTGAATGTGGCCAACCTGCTGGTCGCCCGCGCGGCGGCCCGGCGCAAGGAATTGGCCATTCGCACGGCGCTGGGCGGCGGGCGGCTGCGCCTGTTGCGCGAGCGGCTGATGGAGAGTCTTCTGCTCTCGGCCGCGGGCGGAGCTCTGGGACTCTTGCTCGCCTATGGCGCCGTGCGCTGGCTGGTGAGCACGCGCCAGGGGATGAGCCGCGTGGAAGCCATAGCTATCGATGGAGCGGTGGCAGCTTTTACGGTAGCGCTGATTGTGCTGTGCGCACTCTTCGCCGGGTTCATTTCGTCCTTGAGCGCCAAGGGCAATCAACTGCTCCTCAGCTTGCAGGATTCGGCGCGCGGTTCGAGCACGGGCCGGGCTCACACCGCACTGCGCAAATCGCTGCTGGCCGCGGAGGTGGGTTTGACGGTGGTGCTGCTGATCAGCGCCGGCCTGCTGCTCAAGAGCTACCAGCGATTGCGCTCCTCGGATCTGGGCTGCGCTACGGAGAATGTGCTCACCATGCGGCTGGGGCTGCCCGGAGCTCGCTACAAAACACCGGGGCCTGCCCCCGTCAATTTCTTTGAGACGCTGCTGGGGCGGGTGCGCGCACTGCCGGGAGTGGAGGCGGCCGGCATTGTGGAGGCGGTTCCTGGGCAAGGCTATTGGCAGGATGAAGGCTTCAGCGTGGTGGAGCATCCGCCTCTGCCGCAAGGAAAGTCGCAATACGCAATCTTCCGCTGGGCCGATCCGGGGTATTTTGCGGCGATGGGCATTCCCCTGCTGCGCGGGCAGACGTTCGACCCCAGCCGGAAACTCGACCAGGCCAACCAGGCGATCATCAACGCCGCGTTTGCAAAACAGTATTTTCCCAACGAGGACGCGCTGGGGAAGCATCTGAAAAATGAAAAAGAAGACCACGAGATCGTCGGCATCGTGGGCGACACGCGCTACTCTCTCGCGAAGGAGCCCAAACCGATTCAGTACTACCCGCTCTACGCGGGAAAAGAGAACAGCGGCGTGCTGGTATTCCGCTCCAGCCGCAATGTGGAGCAGTTGGCCCTGCCGGTGCAGCGCATCATTCAGGAAATGGACCACGATTTGCCCGTATCCGACGTGCTCACGATGGATCAATTGCTGGGCAAGTCCACGCAGGACGAGAGCTTCAATGCCACGCTGCTGGTGGCTTTTGCGGCCTTGTCGTTGCTGCTGGCCGCGGCGGGGTTGTTCGGCGTGCTGTCGTATATCGTGGCGCAGCGGACCGGCGAGATCGGTATTCGCATAGCACTGGGCGCGCAGCGGCAACAGGTGCTGCGGCAGGTGTTGTTCGATGGGCTGCGGCCCGCGCTGTTTGGGCTGGGGTTCGGTCTCGCTGCCAGCGTGGGCGCGGCGCGGCTGATCCGGTCCATGCTTTACGGTACGCAGGCGCTCGACCCGGCGGTGTTTGCTGCCGTGAGTGTGACCCTGCTGCTGGTGGCGGCGCTGGCCTGCCTGCTTCCCGCGTGGCGAGGCTCGCAGTTGGACCCCGTGCAGGCCCTCAGAATGGAATAGGCGCAGGAGGTGAACTCCTGCGCCCATTCCGTTGCTTGCCGGTTGCCGTGCAGTCTTATTGCGTAACCGGGTGCGGCGGCAGCACCCTGCGGGTGTTCAGGTGGGGCGCGTTGGGCGCCAGGGGGGTCTTGGGTTCGCCTGCCGTGGTCGGCGCCGGCGGGAAGGCCGCGCCTTTCTTGATGCTCAGGTCGCCGTTTTCCGCCGTCAGAGTGATTTTGGCTGCGCCGGAACCGATGCGCCCGCTGACGGTCTTGCTCTCATCCCCGCTGACCGGGAGACCATACTCGGTCATGATGTCGCCATTGCGGGTGCGGCCATCCACGGTGGCCGAAGCGTTGGGCGGCAGGGTCACTTCCACATCGCCCTTGCCGTTCTTCGCCTCCACGCTATAGGCCCCGGCCGGCTCCACTGAGATGCGGCCGTCGCGGTCTTCCACGTAGCTGTCGCCGTAGACCTGGCTCAGGTCAACGTCCTTGGAGTGGGTGGTTACGCGCACCTGCCCTTTGGCTTCGTTGACCCGCAGGTCATCGGAGTTCAGGGTCAGGTCGCCGGGCAGCGCCGCCACTTGCAGGTCGGTGACCGAGGTGTGCAGGTTGATCGGCCCGGAGACGTTCTCCATGTGCACTTCCCCGAAGATCTCTCCATTCAGCGTGACCGTGCCTTTGACTTCAGAGAGGGTCAGGTCGTTGCAATGGCCGTCGGCGTTGATGTCGCCGTCCACCTGGTGAGCAGAGAAGTCGTGCTTGTCGTTGGACAGGTGCACCTGCACCGAGCCGGCAATGGCGCTCAGATGCACGTCGCCATGGGATGCGGAGATGCTGACGCCGCTGCCCAAACCGGCCGCGGTTACGTCGCCCCGGCCGGCGTTTACCGTCACCTTGGCGGTGCGGGGAACAGTTACGGTCAGGTTGAGCCGCCCGCTGTTGTTGCTGTCTGAATTGACCAGCACCGCGCTGCCAACCACCTTCACGCTGGGCTTCTCGGCGTCGAATATCTTGTTGGCTTCGGCGTCGCTGCTGGCAAAGGCCACTTCGTGGGCCTGCACCTGGATGGCGGATCCGTCGCCCGCCGTAATGCTCACGTCGCCGCGGGGATTCTGAATCTCGATGGAGGCGTTGGCCGGAATCTGGGAGTTCAGCACCAGCTGGTCGTTGTCGTGTTCGGGCAAGCCAAAGGCATTGAAGAAGTCGTTGTCATGGTCGCCGAACTGGGCGCGGAACGGGCCCCAGAAATTGTTCCATCCAGCAGCGCTCAGGCCCAGAATGGCGAGCAGGATGAGGATGCCCACAAAGCTGCCGCCGCGGCGCACCGGGGTCTCGCGGCGCATGTCCAGCGCCCACTCGCCCAGCAGGCCGAGGCCGGCGCCAATCAGCAGCAGCGGCCACCAGCGGCCATACCAGGCCCAGAAATCGCTGGCGTTGATGTGGCCGGTAAGCATCAACAGAGCTATAACGCCCACGCCGATGAGGATGATGGGGCCAACCACCGAGGGTACGCGCGGGCCATACGCGCCCACATAGCCGGCCTTCCAGGCGTAATGCTGGGTCTTCCAGGCATCGCGCTGCGCCCGCCAGGCGGCTTTCTGCTGTTCGCGGTAGACCCGCCACTGGGTCTTGGGATCGTAAGGCGGAATCGGCCCGGAGCCGCCGCCCGGAGGCGTGTTCGGAGGTACGCTGCTCATGATTGGCCTCCTTCGGGTCCTTTCCCGAAGTCTTGCGAGTGAGCCGGCACGATGGCCGAGGCTCCAGCAGCCGGGTTTTGTCCCGCGACCTCAACCGCGCCGGGGTAGGGGGCGCCGGGATACGGCGCCGGAGCGTAAGGTCCCGCGGCGGCCATGGCGGCGCGCTCTGCCAGCGCCAGCACACCAGCCAGGATGAGGAACAGAGGCCAGCTCTTGCCCCAGCTCAGAATGTCAGCCTGATTGAGCAGGGCAAGCGCGCCGACCAGGAGAAGAAACGCGGGGCCGCGCAGGCGGCGGATCAGAATGTAATGGTTCATTTGGAACCTCCTTGCGACTCTCCAAGACGGCGAACGATCAGCCACACGCCCAGCGCGATCAGCATCAGCGGCCAGGCAAACTCCATGAAGCGGCCGTGGAAAACATCCAGCTGCCCCATCAGGAACAGCAGGCCCAGGCCGATCAGCACGATGGCGCCAACCGGTTCCTTGCGCCGCCAGAACACTGGACGCCAGTACTCGGGCGGAGGCGGCGGAATGGGTGGAATGCCAGGATCGGTAAAGCCGGCAGCGGGCGGCGCATACGGCGTCTGGTAGGGCGCCTGCTGATACGGGGCCTGGTATTGCCCCCCATAGGGCGTCTGGTAACTCCCCGGAGCCGGACCGGCGGGGCCCTGACCGGGCGTGCCCGGCTGGCCTGGATATTGCGGCTTCGCGCCCAGGCTCAACCAGTTGCCCACCTCGTTCAGCCCCAGCGGGTCAGGCAGCGGCTGGCCATCGCGCTTTGCCTTGGCGGTGTGGAAGGCCTCGAACGATTGGTAGAAGATCCAGGCGGCAATGAAGATGCCGAAGATCCCATAGTGGTCGGTGATGCTCACCAGCACCGCGAAGATCACCACGTGAATCAGTCCCTTGAAGAACTGGCCGTTGTACATGGCGCCCACGCCGGGAATCAGGCCCAGCACCGCGGCTACCGCGGGGTTGGGTCCTCCCGGAGGAGGTACGGCGAAAGGCTGTTGGAAAACCTGCCAGGAAGCCTGGCACTGCTCGCAGAAGACTTGTCCGCCCGCCACGTTGCGCACGCAATTGGCGCAGAGGGGCTTGCCGCAGGTCTGGCAATAGGCGGTTGCGCTGACACCATTGTGATTTACGCAGTCCATTTTGTGCTCCTTTCCCGTACTGCCGTAGCGGAGCCGCCGGAATGCGCGGGCCGTTCCTGGATGGTCAGGGAAGTCTCAAGAAAATCAACGGAATCGATGCTTGCCGCCGGGTTGACCGACTGCTGCGGAGGATCTACGCGGGAGCCTCCATCCTTGCCGCCGGGGTTCTGTCTGGATTCGCCCGGCGTGGCGGGTTGAGGGTTCTTCGGTTGCTCCACGCTGTCGCCGCCCTCGCCCTGGGCGCCGCGGCGCAGCTCCCGCATCCTCGACTCCACCTCGTAGACGAAGCGCAGGTGATCGTAATAGCGAATGATGGGCGTCGAGGCCATGGTCAGCCGCCGCTCCATGAACGAACGCACTGCGGTGGGGCGCAGGTTGCTGAGCCGCAAATTGCTCAGGCGGACGCCGGTCAGGTTGAGCGTGAGGGCGATGGAAAAGAACGCCATGGCGGCCGTCATCAGCAGGCGCGGCTCGGCAAAACGGCGAACGTGACCCACCAGGCCGGGACGCTGCCAGGCCGGGATTCCCTGGGGCATTGGCAAAACGTTGCCGCTGCCGGTGACCAGCCCATAGCCCGCCACCTGCCCCGGACCGGTCTGGGCCAGGATCCTGTCTAGCAGCCCGGCGGGCACCTCCGGCTCAGGGGAGAGGAACTCCAGCCACTCGCGGCCCCGGCGGGCCTCCTCAAACAGCGAGGCGCAGGCCGGGCAGACAGCCATGTGTGCGGTGAAGGTTGCTTCGTCCTCGGGCTTCAGCAGCCCGTCCAGCGCATCGGCCAAAAGTGTTTCCCACTGCCCGCAGGCGGGGGAACTCGGAATGTGTGCGCGCTCTGCCATGACTACATCACCTCCCGTTTATTACGTTCCAGCAGTCGCGCCAGTTCCGCGCGGCCCCTGCTGATGCGGGACTTGACCGTCCCTTCGGGAATGCCCAGCACCTGGGCGATTTCCTTGTAATCCAGATCCTGCAGGTCTCTTAAAATGACCGCCTCGCGCAGCTCCACCGAGACGCGCGCCAGGGCGCCCTGCACCATTTTTGCCAGTTCCATCCGGGCCGCCGACTCGTGCGGCGAGGGGCCCCGGGCCGTCAGCCGGTCCACCGGCTTCAGCTCCTCGGCCGACTCCCAGCCGTCATCCAATGAAGAGGTTGCACGCTGGTTGCGGGTGCGCCGGAAGTTGTCTACCAGCAGGTTGCGGGTCATGGTGGTGATCCACACCTGCAGGCTGCCCCGCCCGGTGTCGAAGCTGGCCAGGTTCGAGTAAACCTTCAGGAAAACGTCCTGGGTCAAATCTTCTGCGTCGGCCGGGTTGCCGGTGAAGCGATAACAAAGCCCGTAGACCCGCCGATGGTGGGTGCGAACCAGCTCGGCCCATGCGCCGGAATCGCCATCCATGCAGCGACGGACCACCTGGGACCAATCGATCCCCGGTGGAATGGTCTCTGCGCTTGGCGGGCGGGCGTCTGGAGCAACCATGCTGCCTCCTTGGACGTGGCCGGCAGCGGGCGTCCTCGGGGCGCCCATCTGCGGCGCCTCCATGGTACGCCGCGATGGCCTGCCCGGCGACATCAGGCCCATCGCGCTCCAGCTGATTGTTCCCACGCATTGCATATTTTGCTAATACGCGGGAGGTGCGCGGATAGTTCCCTGGGCGGAAGGCAACGGGGCCGCCTGGGACCCAAAGTTCGGGACCAGGGAATGTGGCCAGGGTTCTGCGAGCCGGTCGGGCCCCCCCTGGGGAAATCTTGGCGAATTTGCGAGAAAGTTCTTGAATTCCTTGCCCGCGATAGGGAAGAATCGCAAAACGGCCCTCGCCGGATCAATGAAAGTGAGAGCGCGGAGCCAAAGGAGGAACGAATGAGCACGGTACGGGTATTGGCCGGAACGCGCAAGGGGGCGTTCATCCTGACTTCAGACGACAAGCGGAAGGACTGGCAGGTGAGCGGCCCCCATTTCGCGGGCTGGGAGATTTATCACCTCAAGGGCTCTCCGGTAGACAAGAACCGGCTGTATGCCTCCCAATCCAGCGGCTGGTTCGGTCAGGTTGTGCAGCGCTCCGACGACGGCGGACAAACCTGGTCTACGGCGGGAAACACCTTCGCCTACGACGGGGTTCCCGGCACGCACCAGTGGTACGACGGCACGGCGCATCCCTGGGAGTTCAAGCGGGTGTGGCATCTGGAGCCCTCGCTCACCGATCCCGACACGGTCTATGCCGGGATCGAGGACGCCGCGCTCTTCCGCTCGACCGATGGGGCGGCCACCTGGCAGGAGCTCTCCGGGTTGCGCAAGCACGGCACCGGGCCGCACTGGCAGCCGGGCGCGGGCGGCATGTGCCTGCACACCATCCTGCTCGATCCCGCCAACCCGCTGCGGATCTATATCGCCATCTCGGCGGCGGGGGCCTTCCGCAGCGACGACGGCGGCCAGAGCTGGAAGCCCATCAACAAGGGCCTGGTCTCTAGCTTTATGCCCAATCCGACGGCGGAGGTGGGCCACTGCGTTCACCATGTCGCCATGCACCCCTCCCGGCCCGATGTGCTCTTCATGCAAAAGCACTGGGACGTGATGCGCAGCGACGACGCCGGCGAAAGCTGGCAGGAGGTAAGCGGCAACCTGCCCACCGATTTCGGCTTCGTCATCGACGTGCACGCCCACGAGCCGGAAACGCTCTACGTGGTGCCCATCAAGAGCGACTCGGAGCATTTTCCACCGGAGGGCAAGCTGCGGGTCTACCGCAGCCGCACCGGCGGCCACGAGTGGGAGGCGCTGACCAGGGGCCTGCCCCAGAGCGACTGCTATGTGAACGTGCTGCGCGACGCCATGGCCGTGGACACCCTCGATGAGTGCGGGGTCTACTTCGGCACCACCGGCGGCCAGGTGTACGCCTCCGCCGATGCCGGGGACAACTGGACGCCGATTGTGCGCGACCTGCCGGCCGTGCTCTCGGTGGAAGTGCAGACGCTGCCATGATCCGGGTGATTCTACCGCAGCACCTGCGGACCCTGGCGCAGGTGGGCGGCGAAGTCGCGCTTGAGGTGCCCGGGCCGGTGACGGCGCAGGCGGTGCTGAATGCGCTCGAGTCTCGCTATCCCATGCTGCGCGGGACCATCCGCGACCACGAGACCCGGCAGCGCCGTCCCTTCCTGCGCTACTTTGCCTGTGCCGAGGATTTGTCCCATGAATCGCCGGATGCGGCCCTGCCGGATGCGGTGGTTAGGGGCGAGGAGCCGTTCCTGATCCTCGGAGCGATTGCCGGAGGCTGAGCTGACTTCTTCACGCCTTCTTCAACGAGCACGGCGCTGCCGGGCTTGGACCTCCGGCAAAACAGAAGCGGCCCTTCCCAGGGGAAAAGGCCGCTTGAGAAGGTGCTTGAGCGTCTGCCGAGCCAAGGACTTGCCCTAATACCGCTGCTGGAAGTCCGGATCGACGGGGTTTTCAAACAGCGAGGCGTCGCGGGTGACAATGGTCAGCCCCGAGGGGGTGACAAAGTAGCGGCGCTTGTCCTCGACCGGGTCGTAGCCGATCACCGTGCCCTCGGGAATGTGCACGTCGCGATCGATGATGGCCTTGCGGATGCGGCAATGGCGCCCGATGTTCACGTGGGAAAAGATGATGCTGGCGTCCACGTCGGAGTAGGAGTTGACGCGCACATCCTGCGACACCACCGAATTCGACACCGAGGCGCCGGAGATGATGACGCCGGCGGTGATCACCGAGTTGATCGCCATGCCCGAGCGGCCCGGCTCGCCAAAGACGAACTTGGCCGGCGGATACTGGCGGACGCGGGTGCGGATGGGCCAGCTCTTGTCATACAGGTTGAAGACAGGCGAAACCGAGCACAGGTCCATGTTGGCGTCGTAGTAGGCATCCAGCGTACCTACGTCGCGCCAGTAGAGCGCCTGCTGCTTGTTCTCGTCCACGAAGCTGTAGGCCATCATCTTCTTCTTGCCCAGCATGTTGGGCAGAATGTTGTGACCAAAATCGTGCTTGGAATTCGGGTCCTCGGCATCGGCGATCAGCGCCTTCAGCAGCACCTCGGTATTGAAGATGTAGATGCCCATCGAAGCATCCACGGCATTGGGGTTGGTAAACGAGCGGAAGGTGGTGGAAGCCGGCTTCTCCAGGAAGCCCAGCACCTCGCCGCTCTGGCTCACCTCGACCACGCCGAGACCCTTCGTTTCTTCGGGCGCAACGGGCAGCGTGGCCAGCGTAACCTCGGCGTTGGTGTCTTTGTGGTGCTTGAGCATGCGGCTGTAATCCATCTTGTAGATGTGGTCGCCGGAGAGGATGATGATGTGCTTTGGCTGCTCGCTGCCGATCGAATAGATGTTCTGGTAAACGGCGTCTGCCGTGCCCATATACCAGTTGGAGCCGGTGCGCTGGGTAGGCGGCATCAGCTCCACAAACTCGCCCAGCTCCTGCGCCACAATGCCCGTCCACCCTTCGCGGATATGCCGGTTCAGCGAGAGCGCCTTGTACTGCGTCATGATGAAGACCTTGCGCAGGCCGGAGTTGATGCAGTTGGAGAGCGTGATGTCGATGATGCGGTAATGTCCGCCAAAGGGAACTGCGGGTTTGGCGCGATCGCGGGTCAGCGGAAAGAGCCGTTCTCCGGCTCCGCCCGCCAGCAAAACTCCAAGTGTGTCTCTCATAGCCGTTTTGAACCTGCCTTCGCTCTCTCGTCTGTCCGGAACGCCCCGCACCATGCAGCGTGTGCCGCTATCCGGTACAGCGTGTTTTCCAGTGACAATTCTCCACAACTGTCACTGAACGGTGGAGAATAACACATACGGATAAACATGGCAGCCCGTCCGATATTGCCGCGAGTGCCCTGCCGCGGATGCATTCCCCAAAATCGATTTGCCAACGGCGCAGTGCAAAAACAGGAAAGCGGCCATGTTCTCCATGGCCGCCGGGGTGAGCCTGCTCGATTTCAGAAGTTGCCCGCAGGCCGCCTCCTTACCGTTTCTTCTTGAACTTGTACTGCACTCCAACCGAGATGGCAAAGTTGACGTCGGTCTGGGTGACCTTGGTGCCGTAGTTGATCCCGTAGCGGGTCATCACCGCGTCCGGCGTGATGCGGAAAACCCAGTGGGCGGAACGGTTCAGGTCGATGTGGCCGCCGACCACCGCCGCCGGGGCGAGCTGGTTGTTATAGAAATCCACCACCGACGGAGGGTTTCCGCGCAGGTCCTGCGTGAAGTTGCCGTACGCTCCGCCCACCAGCACATGGGCAATCAGTGCGCCGTGCTTGTTGTGCGGCCCCAGCCACTCCGGACCGGCGGCAAAGATGTACTGGCTGACAAACGGCCCATTGATGTTCAGATCGTTGGGGGCGGCGCCGCTGGTGCCCAGGTAGGCGCGGCCCGTGCCTTCCACGGCCCAATGCTTGGCGAGCCAGTAGGAGCCGGAGAGGTCGACACCGCCGAGGTTGGACCCTTGCAGAATGTTCGGCCCGGCCTTCATGTGGTCGTAGGCCATGCCTACCGACAGATCGTAGCGGTTGTCATAGCGCACATTGGCCAACGGATCGACAGCAATGTAGGTGCCGTTGCCGGCGGTCGGCGAAGCAGTGCTCTGGGCCTGGGCGCGGGTTCCGGCACAGAGGGCCAAGGCGGCAACGGCAACGAGAGAGGCGGAAAAACGAACTGGGAGGCGCATCACCAACCAGCTTACAGGACCATGCCGAGGTGGGACAACGCGGGACAGGCCGCAATCATCCGTGGGCTACGGCTCGCAGTGCTCTGTCGGGCGGGCCCACACCAGGTAGCGCACCGTCCTCAGGGTCTCGTTCACGCTGGAGGCGCCCGAGTAAAGGGCCGATTCCGGCGCCAGCAGCGGAGCCGCCTCCATGCGCCACTCCAGCGGCAGCCGGCTGAAAATCATTCCCGCGCGGGGCAGGTGGGCGGCACTTGAAACCACCTCCGCCGAACGCCAGCCGTGGGCCTTCATGATGCGCACCGCGTAACAGGCGTTCTGGATGGTATCCCTGGCCTCCGGCTCCAGAAAGATCGCCTCCTGCGGGACGCCCTGGGCCTCCGCGCTGCGCGCCATCACGCGCGCCTCCACAAACCGGTTGTGCACCGCGCCTCCGGTAAGGATGAGCCGCGGCGCGGCGCCGCGCATGTACTCGTGCACGCCCTCGGTCACGCGGGCCAATTGCATCGGCGTGGGGTTGCCGTCGCTGTCTGCCGGGGAGCCGAGAACGATGATGGCGTCAAAACGGGTGAGTGAGGTGTTCGCGAGGGGCGCAAGCTGGCGCGCAGCAATCCCCCACCCCAGCAGCAGAATTCCTGACCCGAGGCCAGTCAGCACCAGCCGTCCCCGCCAGCCCAGGCGTCTGCGCCTCGCTGGGGTGGGCCGGTGGCGGCTGGTGCGGCGTACAGGCGCCTGTCGGCGAAGCTGCTTCTGGGTCACGAGATTCCCCTCCAGCCTCCACTGTAGCGCGGAGGCCGGAGTCGGCGTTCAGGAGCCATTCCCGGCGCGACACCGCAGCGCAACCGCGGCGGCCAGTTACGGCTGAATTGAGCGCCGTGCCAGAAGCCGCACAAAAGCTCCGTGCCCCATCCTTGCGACTCTCTTCTGTCGCAATTGTGGGAGACCATGCGGCGTTAGCCCAGGTCCGCCGCCTCACCCCAGCCAGACAAGACCAGATCGCTCAAGGGCTTGCGCTCACGCGGCGCGGTCTCCATGGTGATCATTTGTTCGTGGCCCAAGGCGGCAGGCTCGCCCTGGTAGCCCAGCGCGATCACCGCGCCGAGGGCGTAATCCTCTGGAATTCCAAAGGCCTGGCGGGCGGCATCGTGGTCAAAGCCGGCCATCGAGTGGGTGCGCAGGCCTAGCTCGGCAGCTTGCAGAGAGAGCGCGCCGGCCGCGGCGCCCAGGTCGTAGAGCGCATAGGCGTTGGCGGTCCCATTGTGCGCGAATTGAGTGCTCGCAGCGCCCAGAATCAGCACCGGCGCGGCACCGGCCCAGCCCTGGTTGAAGCCGATCAACGCGCTGAAAATCTTCTTGTAGGCCGCGGAGTTGCGCGTGCCCACCAGGAAGCGCCAGGGCTGTTCGTTGTAGGCCGAGGCGGACCAGCGGGCAGCTTCAAACACTTTTCTCAGGTCGGCGGGGCTCACTTCGCGATCGGCAAAGGAGCGTGGACTCCAGCGGTTCAATACGGCCGGTATCACGCCCTCTACCGCGGGCGCCTGTTTCAAGTTGTTGACTTCAATGGCAGATAAGGTCATGGGGGAGGCTCCAATCAGAAATCGTCTTCCCCCCTTTGATTAGGGGTGCGGAAGGAAAGATTCCTGTTTCGGAAGAAAAAGTTGTTGCAACGGGTATTTTCTACCAGATCGTCTCCACCGCATAACGGGCCATCATGCCGTCTGCGGTGAGGAGGGGAACGCCTTCCTCGGTAGCCTGCGCGATCAGCAGCCGGTCGAACGGGTCGCGGTGGACCCAGGGAAGCTGTTCCAGGCGCAGCAAATCCTCCAACCGGACGGGAAGGAAGACAAATTGCTGGTCTTTCAGGAGGCCGGCGATGGTGCGCAGAGTGAGCCCCTCGACGGGTAGGCGGCCGGAACTCATCTTGATGGCGATCTCCCAAAGGGAGGCGATGCTCACCCAACGGAGATTGGCCGAGTCCTCAAGGATTTGCTGTGCCCGTTGAGAGAGCCGTTCATCCCCGGCAAGCCACCAGAGAATGGCGTGCGTATCGGCGAGGACCTTCACGGCTTGGCCTGGATGCGATCATTCTTCCCCGGATCGCTCGCCAAGGGGCTGGCGCTCTCGTTGCTGAGGAGCGGACTTTCAGAGAAAAGCTGCTCCATCGCCGGGTCGGCATCGAGGAAGTTGGAAGGCACCTGCAAGCTGTTCTTCAGCGCGCCGGGCTTGAAGATGGTGCGGGCAGCGGCATGGACGGGAACCAGCTTGACCGCAGGCTTGCCGGCACGCGCGATGACAACATCCTCCCCGGCCTCTGCCCGGACGATGAGGCGCGAGAGGTTGGTTTTGGCGTGATGGATGTTCACTTCCATGCAGCCAGTCTAGCACGGATTAGCTTAGCTAACCAGCGGGCCAAGGTGGAATCCTTCTGCTCCGCCTACTATGACTGAATCCGCTCAACAACCGGCCTGTCCGCTGATGGTGCGGACAGGCACGGTTGTTCTTTCGTCGCTGCTGGAAGAGACTTAATTGCAAGTCAAACAAACTAAAGACAAATTACAAGATGTATGCTTGCCCACCCTAGCCGCAAAGACAAAAACGCGGCGAGGGTGGGGCACCCGGGCGATTCGCCTACGGGTAGATGCGGTGCAGGGTGCGGGCGAAGGGGATGGTTTCGCGGACGTGGTCCAGGCCGCAAATCCAGGCCACCGCGCGCTCAATGCCCATGCCGAAACCGCTGTGCGGGACCGAGCCGTAGCGGCGCAGGTCCAGGTACCACTGGAAGGCTTCCATGGGCAGGTTGTGTTGCTCGATGCGGCTCTTCAGCAGTTCGTAGCTGGAGACGCGCTGCGAGCCGCCGATGATTTCGCCGTAGCCCTCGGGGGCCAGAACGTCCACACACATGGCGAACTTGCTGTCCTTGGGGTCGGGCTCCATGTAGAAGGCCTTCACATCGGCCGGGTAGCGGTGCACCATCACCGGCTTGTCGAATTGCGAGCTGAGCCAGGTTTCATCGGGAGAGCCGAAGTCGTTGCCGTACTCGAAGGGGGCTTCGAGCTTGCCATCCTTGTAGGCCTGGTTGAGCATGTCGGCGGCCACGTCGTAGCGCAGGCGGGGAAAGGGCGGGCAGATGGCTTCCAGCTTGGCGCGGTCGCGGCCTATCACCTCGAGCTCAGGCGCGCGGTTCTTCAGCACGCTCTGCACAATGTGCGAGAGGAAATTCTCCGCCAGCTCCAGCAGCCCGTCCAGGTCGCAATAGGCCACTTCCGGCTCGATCATCCAGAACTCGGTCAGGTGGCGGCGGGTCTTGGATTTTTCCGCGCGGAAGGTGGGCCCGAAGCTGTAGACCTTGCCCAGCGCCAGGGCGGTGGACTCGATGTATAACTGTCCGCTCTGCGTCAGGTAGGCGGTATCGCCGAAGTAGTCCACCGGGAACAGCGTCGATGTGCCTTCACAGGCCGCCGGGGTCAGAATGGGCGGATCGGTGCGGATGAAGCCGTTCGAATCGAAATATTCCGCAGCCGCGCGCATGATCTCCGCCCGGATGCGCAGAATGGCGGACTGGCGCGGGGAGCGAATCCACAGATGGCGGTGCTCCATGAGGAAATCGACGCCATGTTCCTTGAGCGTGATCGGGTAGGGATCGGACTCGGGCACGCGCTGCACGACTTCCAGATCCTCGACGTCGAGTTCGAAGCCGCCGGGGGCGCGCTTGTCGGCGCGGACCTTGCCGGTGACGATGACGCTGGACTCCTGGGTAAGGCCCTTCAGGGCTTCAAATACGGCGGGCGGAACGCTCTTTACGTGAGCTACCCCCTGGATGGTGCCGGTGCCGTCGCGAAAGATGGGAAACAGCAGCTTGCCGCTCTCCCGCAGGTTGTAGAGCCAGCCGCGCAGGGTGACGGACTGGCCTTCATGCTGGCCGAGAGTAGCGATGGTGGCCACCACCACCTGCGGTGGGGCAGACGCCGCTGGCGCGGCAGGGACGATGGGGTCTTCAGGCATAGGTTTCCTTTGCAGGCCGGAAGGCAGCCCGGCCGGACTCTCTAGGATAACGCGGGGCGGCCGGTGCCGACAGTAGGGCGAGGTTATTGACAGGGTGGATGAGGTTTTCGTCCGTGTGAATACGAGGTTGGCGCAGCGCGAAGTTACTTTGGCGAGGCGGGAAAGTATTTTGATCTGGACAATATTTCCGCTCGCGATACATCCTATGAACAAGCAGCCGGGAGGGATGGATGAACGAGCCCATGGTGAAGAGCGAAGAGACGCAAAAGTCCCAGGTGGATACGGAAACCACCGAACGGTTCATCGAAGAAAAGCACATCGGGGAGCGCATCCGGCGGCTGCGGCTCAAGAAGTCGATGGGGCTGGTGGAGCTGGGCCGCCACACCGGACTCTCGGCCAGCTTCCTCTCCCAACTGGAGACGGGCCGGGTGGTGCCCACCCTGCGCAACCTGGCGCGGATTGCGATGGTCTTCTCCAAGGACCTGTCGTACTTCTTTGAGACCGAGCCGCACTCCGTCTTCCGGGTTCACCGCCGCAAGGAGCGGGTACGGCTGCCGCAAACCGGAGTGGAAACGCCGGCCTACTTCTTTGAGAGCCTGGGCTACATGGTCCCCGACCGGCACATGGACCCGTACTTTGCCGAGTTTGTGCCCCTGGCCGAGGGCATGGAGCCCAAGGCCCACCTGCATGCAGGGTCGGAGTTCCTGTATGTGCTGGATGGCGAGCTGGAGATGCATCACGGCGACCAGGAGTGCCTGCTGGAGGCCGGCGATGCGGTCTATTTTGACGCCAGCACGGCGCACTCCTACAAATGTGCAGGCACCCGGCCAACGGGGGCAATCATCGTTACCATGCACCAGCCGCCGGGGGCGCAGCCCATGCCGCTGCGGGGGGCAAGCGCCCCTGCGGCGGCAAAGCCCGCAGCGGCAGGCCCGGCAGGCTCCCCCACTGCTTGAAATCCCGCCCGTTTCTGCCCCGTCCCTATTTCACGGGATCGGCGGCGGTGGGCTGGGAGCAGCACGACTTGACCGAGGCTTGAAACTCCATCAGCTCGGCGCGGGTCCCATCGGGATCGTACATGTTGAACTGCCACTTGCCATCGCGGCCCAGTTGGGCGGGGCTGTGCTTGGGGCTGATGCGATCCCCGGCATACAGCAGGTCCACCGTCTTCTCAATGTTCACCACGCCCAGCGAGAAGTGGTCCATCACGCCCAGGTCGTTCTGCGTCACGGTGGCGGGAATGCCCCTGGTTTCAGGGCCGCCGACCATCATGTATTCGATCCAGTCGGTGCCATTGGGAACCTGCTGCGAGATCCAATCGGTGGTGTCGTCGGTGCGGCCGCCGTGCCAGTAGGGGCGAAAGCCCAGCAGGCCCCGGTAAAACGGGTTTTCCGCCTCGGCAAAGTGCACCAGGATGCCCGCGTGGATGATGTGCGTGCTGAGCGCATTGGCCGGGACCGGCAAAGGATGCGCGGGCGGCTGCACGAACTGCACCTTGTTGCCCTCCGGGTCGAGCACGTCGAACCACAGGCTGCCATCGCTGGCGCTCTCGACCCCCGCGGGCACGGCGACGCCATGCGCCGCCAGATAGAGCCTCAACTGCCCGGCATTGGCGGTGTTGAAGGCTACATGATCGAGGCGATTGATGGAAGTGCCGCCGCCAGGAAGCGGGAGCACCTCGATGAACTGAACCGGGCTGAAGTAGTAGCGTGCGCCGGCGGCATTCTCGGGGTCCGCGCGCTTTTGCGCGCCCAGATCGTGGACATAGAAGCGCTCGGATTTGGCGGTGTCGGCGCTGTACACGCTGAGGTGCGAAATCCCGGTGATGGCAGGGCGTGCCGGGGCTGGCTGCGCATGGTTCGGCTGGATCAACGCGGCCGGCAGAAGCACCATGGCGGCCAAGGCTGCGATTTGCTGCATTCTCATTGCAATTCTCCTGGGAACCCCCGCTGAAGCCGCAGGAAAGGAATCCGCCCGCCACGAAGGCTCCGCCCGTTCAAAACGGAAGTCCGCGAAAGTATACATCCGTGGCATTGCAAGCTTCGGAAAAGCTCGTTCGGGGCTGCAAGAAGTGTCAGTGCCCGAACTTGCACGCTACAGAGAAACGTTGCTCTGTGTCAGGGCACGACTTCAGTCGTGCCGTAAATGCCCCAAAATCAACGCGGGCTTTAGCCCCTGAGGATTGCTTTCCGAAGAATTCTCTTGCTCATTGACCCTCTTCCGCAGCCTGTAAAGCGCACGTTGGGCCGTTCCGCCTGATGGCAGCCTCAACAGGTCGTGGAAAAAAGGCCGCGCCCCTGAACCTCGCCTCGCGTTCAAATCGTGGCCTGCCGCTGCGCCGGGCGCGCTCCGGGTCGATTCCCCCAGCCCCGGTGGTGTATTGTCCAGTCGTTATGGAAAACAACCTCAGCGCCCCCCCGCACCCCGCCCCCGAAGCCGAAGAAGTCTATCGCCGCTGGATTCACTTTCTGGATGAAGAGTTCACCCGCCACCACTCCCCGGAACGCCGCGCGGAGATTGTCCGCGACCAGCTTTTCCAGCTCTACCTGGGCCGCCCGCACGGCGGCAAGCTCAACCTGTCGCTCACCAGCGAGCTGCCCGGCAACATCCTCAACCTTTCGCTGGATCCGGAAAACGTGACCCTGGAGGCTGAGCACTTTGCCGACGCCGACCCCGAGCAGTTTGCCAAGCGCAAGCCGCTGCTGTGGTTCTGGCAGATGTTCGACCGCTCGCCCATCGGCCTCAACCACTGGCTGGGCCTCCGCTTCCGCTGCATGTTGGGGCGGCACATCTTTGCCCGCATCGGCGCGGGCGTCAAGATCTACCACGGTGTCGATCTCACCTTCGGCTACAACCTCACCATCGAGGACGGAGCCACCATCCGCCAGCGCGCCCTGCTCAACGACCGCGGCGGCATCGTCATCGGCAAGGGCGCCGTCATCGGCTCCTTTGCCCGGGTCTACTCCCACACCCACGCGCCGGTGAACTACGACCAGGTGACGCTGGTGCCCACGGTCATCGGCCCCGGCGCGCGCATTGGCAGCCACGCCATTGTGCTGGCCGGACAAACCGTCGCGGCGGGCGAGGTGGTGGGCCGCTTCCCATCGGAGCGGGTCTGAGGCGGGTGGCCCAGGTCTGAAGTAGAGGAAACTGGGTGCCCCAGGTCTCGCTTTTGAGACCTGGGAGGTAGGATGTTTGGATGACGAAGGGACTGGTTCGTTATCAGCGATGCGGATGCTTCCACTTCATCGCCTTCAGTTGTTATCACCGATTCCCCCACCTCGGCACAGTGACGGCGCGCGACCTTTTTGAGCGCTCCCTTGAGGCGATGCGCCTTCGCTACGGGTTTGTCGTCTGCGGCTATGCCGTCATGCCGGAACACGTTCATCTGCTGGTCGGTGAGCCGGGGAAGGCGCTCCTTTCCAGGGCGATTCAGGCCTTGAAGCTGTCGGTGTCCGTACAGAGCAAAGAACGGCCGTTCTGGCAGCCGCGCTACTATGATTTCAACCTGCACAATGAACAAAAGCGGGTGGAGAAACTGCGGTACATGCACCGTAACCCGGTCAGGCGAGGGCTGGTGGAGAGGCCGGAGCAATGGGCGTGGTCCAGCTTTCGCCACTACGCCACCGGGGAATTCGGAACCGTGGAGATCGAATCCTTCTGGACCGGGGCGCGGCGGGATAGCCTGCTCGATCCCAGGTCTCAAAATCGAGACCTGGGGCACCCAATTTTGTGAAGGAGAATCAGATGTGGGCCGCCCGCCAAGCATCTTCAGTTCTCCATGAATGCGCGGCGCGCCCCAGGTCGCGAGTCTGAGATGTGGGAAGCAACGAACCTCGATCTACTTGAGCCGGGTATCGAGAGTTTGAGGCGCATTTGATCATGGTGTGAATCGCCATCCCAGGTCTGAGAATCCAGACCTGGGGCACCCATCTTCGGTGGCGGGTTGAGATGCGGGAACCCGTCCGTGGGCCTGGAGTCTCCTATTCCCTTCGCAGTGCGCGCATGGGGTCGATGGAAGCGGCGCGGTGCGCGGGAAGCAGACACGCGGCTACGCCCACGGTTACCAGCACACACAGAGCGCCCGTGACGATGCTGGAGTTGTACGGACTAACCGCGAAGAGCAAGCTGCGCACCGCGCGCGCAAAACCGAAGGAGATCGCGATGCCGACAGCCGCTCCCGCCAGTACCGGGGCCAGGCCATCCTGGAGCATCAAACGGTAGATGTTTCCCCGCTGCGCGCCGAGCGCCAGCCGCAGGCCGATCTCCCGCTGCCGCTGCACGACGGAGTAGTTGACGACGCCATAGACACCCAGGCCCGCCAGCAGCAGGGCGCTGATGGCGAACAGGAGCAGCAGGTCCATCTCAAAGCGCTGATTCGCCAGGCAGGTGGCCCGGCCATCCCAGCAACCGAAACTGTGCCCCGTTCATCGCAGTTTGTTTGCGATGAGCGGGCGGGCGGGTGCCCCGCCCTTTCCCCGCCATTGAACTGGGTGCCCCATCCTTCGCGCACTTTGCGAAGGGTAGCATTCACAACACTCCAACCGTCGGAGTACTGACTGCAAATGGCCAAGGTTCGTGCCATCCCGCCCTTCCGCGATGAGGCTGCGGAAGGATGGGGCGCCCTGTGTTTTTTGCGGATTCAAAGGGTGGGCTGCCTTGCGAGCAAAGAACGGGCGCAGGGGCATGAAGCCGCAGGCCGCTCCTCGACGAGCCCTACAGCACCCTGCATGCTACCCTGAAGGCAATAGCCCGTGGAGTGTGCGTTTGCAATCCAGTCGCTTTCTTATTGCCGTTTTCGAGTTCGTTCTGCTGCTGTTTTCGCTCAGTGTGCATGAGTGCGCGCACGCCTGGATGGCCTCGCGCCTGGGCGACCACACTGCCCGCCTGCAAGGCCGCGTCACGCTCAACCCCATGTACCACATTGACCCCATCGGCACGCTTCTCTTTCCCGCGCTGATGATCTTCGGGCCGTTTATCGGGTTGGGCCTTTTCGGCGGCATGCTGGTGGGCTGGGCCAAGCCCACGCCGATCATCTCCCGCAACTTCCGCAAGATTGTTCGCGACGAGAACCTGGTCACGCTGGCCGGTCCGGCCTCGAACCTGCTGCTGGTGCTGGTGGCCTTCCTGGTGCTGGCCGTCGTCTCCATCGCCGTTCCCGACGGGCGGCAGCTGGTGCTGGCCACCTTCGGCGGCGGTCTGGGGCTGGGCGCGCCCTCGGGCTTGCAGGCGGTGGTGCTGCTGTGCACGCTGGCCATTCTGATCAACCTGTCGCTGTTCTTCTTCAACCTGCTGCCGATTCCGCCGCTGGACGGCAGTCACATCCTGCGCAACATGCTGCCCTACAACGCCGTGCAGGTCTACGACCGGATTCCCATATGGGTCAGCTACATGGTGATGATCTTTTTGGGCGGCGCGGTGCTGAGCATGCTGCTGCATCCCGCCATGAGGCTGATCTACGCCGGCCTGATATCGATCTAGCGGCGCTGCTCCCTGCTGGTCGCATCGACTTGAATGTTGTCGCTTCTGGATACATCGTCGCTGGTTTTGACCTGGCGGCGCGGCGGCCGGCCGGATGCCTCCCATTACAATGGAATGAGCCTCTACCGCATCTTTTGAAAGACGGCCGCATTCTCCGGCTTCATTCTGGAATCGAAAAGCAAAATGCCTGAAACCGCTATTTCATCTTCCCGTCCCCGCGTCTTGAGCGGCATGCGCCCCACCGGCAAGCTCCACCTGGGCAACTATATGGGCGCTCTGGCCAACTGGGTCAAGCTGCAGGAGGAGTACGAGTGCTACTTCTTCATCGCCGACTGGCACGCGCTGACCTCGGACTACGCCGATCCCTCGAAGATCGCGCAGAACACCCTGGACGTGATGCTGGACTACCTGGGCGCCGGCCTCGATCCGGCCAAAAGCGTGCTCTTTTTGCAGAGCAAGGTCCTCCAGCACGCCGAGCTCAACCTGCTGCTGGGCATGATTACCCCGGTCGGCTGGCTGGAGCGCGTGCCCACCTACAAGGACCAGCAGAAGAACCTGGCCAACAAGGACCTGTCGAACTTCGGCTTCCTGGGCTATCCGGTGCTGATGGCTTCCGACATCCTGCTCTATCAGCCCAAGTTTGTGCCCGTGGGCAACGACCAGACCGCCCACGTGGAGCTGACCCGCGAAGTGGCGCGGCGCTTCAACCAGTTTTACAAGCTGGAGGGCGAGGAAGTGCTGCCCGAGCCGCAGGTGCTGCTGACGCCCTCGCCCACCTTGCCCGGCACCGACGGCCGCAAGATGTCAAAGAGCTACGGCAACACCATCCAGCTTTGCGATACGGTGCCGGAGGTCCGGCAGAAGCTGAAGACCATGGTCACCGACCCCGCCCGGGTGCGCCGCACCGACCCTGGCGATCCGGACAAGTGCCCGGTAGGCGATCTGCACAAGGTGTTCTCTACCCCTGAAACGCTGGCTACCGTGTATGAAGGCTGCCGCTCGGCCGGCATCGGCTGCATCCAGTGCAAGGGCTGGGCCGCCGACGCGCTGGTCCAGGTGCTGGAACCGATTCAGACCCGCCGCGCCAGCTTTACCGTACCCCAGGTGGTGGAAATCCTTGAAGATGGCTCCCGCCGCGCCCGCGCCCGCGCCGAGCAGACCATGCGCGAGGTGCGCACCGCCATGCAGATGACCCTGACCAGCGCAGCGCAGGCTGGCGTTTAGGCCCTGCGGAACCTTGTTTGGCAGGGCAGGGAGCAGACCGAACGCGGCTTGAGGCCGCCGAGGGAATGTAAATGCTTGAAAAGGCGGTCCCGTGGTGGCGAAAGGCGCTCCAGTTTGCCCTGGGGGGAATTCGCTCCGGATTCGGCCTTTTCTCGCGGTCCGCGCAGCCAGAGGCATCCATAGAGCATCCGATTGCAAGCAGTTCAGAAAAGAGTCCGGAAGAAGAAGCATTGACCAATCAGCCCGACAATCCGGAAATGATCGCCGCCCGTCCGCCCGCCGTGGCAGAGCCTGTTGCCGCCGCCGAGCTTGGGCCAGCCGAGTCTGCGCCAGCAGAGCCTGTAGTTGAACCAGCTCCCGCCATTGCCGCGGAGCCTGAGCCGTCCGCCCCGGTGATCGCCGAAGAACCCGTCGCAAAGCCTGAGCCGCCTGCTGTCTCGGCCCCTGAGATTGCCCAGGAACCTGCAGCCGTTGAGCCCGTCGCGAGTGCCGAGCCCGTCCAGGCGGCGGAGACCGACCCGATTGAGCCGGTGACCGTTGCTGCGCAGGCGGCGAGCGCGGAGGAATCTGCGCCAGAGGAGAAGCCTGCCGACACGCCCGCTTTCGAGGCGAGTACTGAGCCAGTTCCTGCTCCCTTCGCCGCCCCGGCCGAGCCCGATGCCGAATCCCCTGCCGAGCCTGCCGCTGAAACGGAGCCAGCGCCAATCGCCGAGCCGGTCACGGACCTTGCTGCGGCCACTGAGCCGCCGGCCGCGCCGATCCCGGAGCTTACGGCCGTTCCAGAGCCAACCGCCGCCCCGGTCCCGGAGCCTGCCGCAACCCCGGCGCCTGCTCCGTCGCCGGAGGCCGCTCCTGCCCCGGAGCAGAAGCCCGACCCCAAGCCCCCCGCGCCGATTCAGTCGCGGGACAACGAGGACGATCTCTCTCCCTTTTCGGTCATCGTGAGCCAGGTCTACGACGGCCCTCTCGACCTGCTGCTGGACCTGATCCGCAAGCAGGACATCGACATCTACGACATCCCCATCTCCAAGATCACGGCCCAGTTCCTGGCCTACGTCAACCAGCTCAAGGCCACCGATGTGGACGTGGCCGGGGAGTTCATCTATACCGCCTCGCTGCTCATCCACATCAAGAGCAAGATGCTGCTGCCGCGCGCGCCGTCCGGCCCGGACGATGCCGCCGAGGATCCGCGCCGCGAGCTGGTGGAGCGGCTGCTGGAGCACGAGCGCTTCAAGAACGCCGCCCAGATGCTGCAACAGAAGCAGATGCTGGAGGCCGCCACCTGGACCAACCCTGGCGTCCGCGAGTTCAAGGACGACGCCGCCGCCGAGCCGGAGATCGCCGCCGACACCGTGGATCTGGTGCGCATCTTCCGCGACATTCTGGAGCGCGCCCGCAAGCGGCCGGTCTTCAACGTCGATGAGGACTCGGTCACCGTGGGCCAGATGATGCAGTACCTGGCCCGCCGGCTGACCATGGAAGACAAGCCCGTGGCCCTGCGCCGCCTGCTCAGCCACACCCGCAGCGAGCGGGCGCTGGTGGCCATGTTCCTGGCCCTGCTGGAGCTGGTTCGCCTGCAGGCTGTGCTGCTGCGCCAGGACCTCGCCTTCAGCGAGATCTTTATCAAGAAGCACACCGCCTTTGAAGCGGTCATGAACGAAGGCCTGGCCAACGCCCCCCACGACGACTGGCGGTAGGCGAAGCAGGGGGCTTTCAGCCGCGGCTCGCTGCGTGAATCGGCAGCGAGCCGCGCCAGAAAGAAGTTATGCGGATAGAAGAAACGGCGAAACCACAAGATGATCGGAATAACCAGCCTGGGATTGAGCCAGGGCATCAGGCCAAAGAAGACCCGCAACCGCCAAATCCCCGTGAGGCGGCAAGGCGCGTAATTGAAAGATACGGCGAGGCCTTGCAGCGGCTGGCAAATTTCTGATCCGGGCCTGAGGCCGCGCCCGATTTCCGCCCAAACCCTAGCAAATTTTCCTCACCCCGCCTCGGCCGGTGTAGAATCAATGCAGTCCGACTCCCTCTCGGGCTTGTTGATTGTTGATCAAACAACTGCGCGCTAATGTGGTTGTTGGGGTTTTATGGAAGCCTGCCAAACCCGCTGTTCGCCCTTCCGAAGTAAATCATCCTTATTTCATTTATTCGTTGTTGAGACTGCCGGTTGCAGTCCCGAGCGCTGCTGGACACATTCCAGCTGCTTTGGAGACTGCTAATGGCCGATCTGGCGACGCTAGTTGAAGCCATGCCCGCGCGGCCCAGTCTGCTTGACCGCAAGATGAAGAAGAGGTCAAGCAAGACCAGCATCGCGGTGTTTCTTCTGGCGCTGACGGGCGGCGTGGGCTACATCGCCTTCCATGTGGCGTCGGATTTGAGCGATGTGACCGTGGTCAGCATCTGGCCCTATCTGCTACTCGGCCTTGCCCTGCTGATCGCTCTCGGCTTTGAATTCGTCAACGGCTTCCACGACACCGCCAACGCCGTGGCCACGGTCATCTATACCCACTCGCTGGAGCCCAACATCGCGGTGGTCTGGTCGGGACTGTGCAACCTGGCCGGGGTGCTCGCCTCCACCGGCACCGTGGCCTTCGCGGTCATTACCCTGCTGCCGGTCGAGCTCATTCTCCAGGTCAGCTCGGGCTCCGGCTTCGCCATGGTCTTTGCCCTGCTGATCGCCGCCATCCTGTGGAACCTGAGTACCTGGTGGTTCGGCCTGCCCGCGTCCAGCTCCCACACCATGGTGGGCTCCATCATTGGCGTGGGCGTGATGAACCAGTTGCTGAACACACACACCGGCACCTCCGGCGTGGACTGGGACCAGGCCATCAAGGTCCTCAAGGTGCTGCTCATCTCGCCGGTGATCGGTTTTGGCGCCGCCGCTCTTCTCATGCTGTTGTCCAAGTTCCTCTTCCGGTTCCCTTCGCTCTATGAGGCGCCCAAGGACAACAAGCCGCCGCCGTTCCCCATCCGCGCCCTCATGGTGCTCACCTGCACCGGCGTCAGCTTCTTCCACGGCTCGAATGACGGCCAAAAGGGCATGGGCCTGATCATGCTCATCCTCATCGGCACCGTGCCCACCGCCTATGCGCTCAACCACGCCGGGACTGCTCGCGATATTCAGGAATTCATTGCCGCCTCACAGCGGGCCGGCCACATTCTGGACCGGCATGTGGACAAGAACGGCATCCTTGGCGCCGATGCCCGCGCCGAAGTCACCGACTACATCCGCACCAAGCAGCTCCAGCCGGACTCCATCCTCGCCCTCCGCGAGCTGGTTGAAGACCTGGGCCACGAAGTCGCCCTGTACAAGGACTTCAAAGCGGTTCCGGCCAAGGATCAGACCAATGTTCGCAACGACATGTACGTGGCCGGCGAAGCCATCCGCCTGATGCAGAAGGACAATAACCCGGCCTTCAGCGCGGACGAAAACACCGCACTCAAGAATTACAAGAGCAAGGTGGACAAGGCCACCAAGTTCATTCCCGATTGGGTCAAGGTGGCGGTGGCGCTGGCCCTGGGGTTGGGCACCATGGTGGGCTGGAGGCGGGTGGTGGTCACCGTGGGCGAAAAGATCGGCAAGGAACACCTGACCTACGCCCAGGGAGCCAGTGCCGGAATAGTGGCCATGGCCACCATCTTCGCCGCCGACACCTGGGGTTTACCGGTCAGTACAACGCACATCCTCAGCTCTGGCGTGGCGGGCACCATGTGCGCCAATGGCAGCGGCTTGCGCCTCTCTACCGTCCGCAACATCGCCGCCGGCTGGGTCTTCACCCTGCCTGCCGCGGCTCTGCTCTCCGGCTCGCTTTACTGGCTCTTCCGCCACATTTCTTAGATCCGAAATCACTTATTAGCTGGCCTGCGATGGCGCAGACGGGGCAGGACGGTCTTTGCTTCCACCCCAGGGCGAAGACCCGGCTTGGGGGCGTGCGGCGCGAGAGCGTCTTCCTCCTTCCCCCTTGAACCCGGCTGCAACAAATATGTACTGCAATAAAGTTGCCTGCCCGGCCGCAATTCATATCCTTTTCATCGCCCTCCTATATCCATTACTCATTCAGCATGTTGCCAATTATTCGCAACAAACTGAAACCTATCCCAAGCAATGGAGCCTCTCCATGTCCGATTTGGCAACGACGGTCGAAGGGCTGCCCTCAGGGGCATCGCTGCTTGACCGCAAGATGAAGAAAACGTCCTCGTGGGTCAGCGGCGCGGTGGTTCTGGCGGCGCTGGTCGGCGGCCTCGGGTTCATCGGCTACCACGTCGCCCAGGATCTGGGCACCATTTCCGTTACCAGCATCGGGCCCTACGCGCTGCTGGCCGTGGCCCTGCTGATCGCTCTCGGCTTCGAGTTCGTCAACGGCTTCCACGACACCGCCAACGCCGTGGCCACGGTCATCTACACCCATTCGCTGGACCCCAATATCGCCGTGGTCTGGTCGGGCTTGTGGAATCTGGCCGGCGTGCTGGTCTCCACCGGCACGGTGGCCTTCACCATCATCACCCTGCTGCCCGTCGAGCTCATCCTCCAGGTCAGCTCCGGCGCCGGCTTCGCCATGGTCTTTGCCCTGCTGATTGCCGCCATTATCTGGAACCTGAGCACCTGGTGGCTCGGCCTGCCCGCCTCCAGCTCCCACACCATGGTGGGCTCCATCATCGGCGTGGGCATCGCCAACCAGCTGATGAACGTTCACTCCGGCACCTCCGGCGTGGACTGGGAGCAGGCCATCAAAGTCTTCAAGGTACTGCTCATCTCGCCGCTGGTGGGCTTTACCTGCGCGGCCATCCTCATGCTGCTTTCCAAGGCGTTCATCAAGTACCCCGCCCTCTACGAGGCGCCCAAGGACAACACGCCTCCACCGTGGCCCATCCGCGCCCTGCTGGTGCTCACCTGCACCGGGGTCAGCTTCTTCCACGGCTCCAATGACGGCCAGAAGGGCATGGGTCTCATCATGCTGATCCTCATCGGCACCGTGCCCACCGCCTACGCTCTCAACCACGCCGTCACCGGCAACGATATTCAGTCCTTCATCGCCGCCTCGGAGCAGGCCGGCCACATTCTCGACCGTCACGTGGACAAGAACGGCATTCTGGGCGCCGACGCCCGCGCCGAGGTCACCGACTACATCCGCACCAAGCAGTTGCAGCCGGACACCGTGCTGGCGCTCCGGGAACTGGTCGAGGACCTGAACCACGAAGTGGGCCTCTACAAGGAGTTCAAGTCGGTTCCTGCCAAGGACCAGACCAACGTCCGCAACGACATGTACGTCACCAGCGAAGCCATCCGCCTGATGCAGAAGAACCACAACCCGGCCTTCACCAAGGATGAAACCGCGGCCCTCGCCAACTACAAGAGCAAGGTGGACAAGGCTACCAAGTTCATTCCCGACTGGGTCAAGGTGGCCGTTGCCCTGGCTCTTGGATTGGGCACCATGGTGGGCTGGAAGCGCATCGTCGTCACCGTGGGCGAGAAAATCGGCAAGGAGCACCTCACCTATGCCCAGGGCGCCAGCGCCGAACTGGTGGCCATGGCCACCATCTTCGCCGCCGACAACTTCGGCCTGCCGGTTTCGACCACCCACGTCCTCAGCTCCGGCGTGGCCGGCACCATGGCCGCCAACAAGAGCGGTTTGCAGTGGTCCACCATCAAGAACATTGCCATGGCCTGGGTTTTCACCCTCCCTGCCGCGGCCCTGCTCTCTGGATGCCTCTTCTGGCTTTTCCGGCAGATGGCCGGCTAACCCTCCGGCTCTCGGCTCTACCTTGTGGGCGTCCGGCACTGCCGGGCGCCCTTTTTTGCCCCCCGGCAGGGCTTCGAGCTTCAATAGCCATACGGCCAAGCTGTAATTCCGGTACCATACTTGAGGTACCTATTGCAGAATGAGCCTGAAAGCTAAGCTGGAAGCAGTCATCTACGCCGCGGAGGAGCCGGTCACACTGGCCCAGCTCGCCGCCCTTTTTGCCGCCGACGCCCTCGAGTGGAAGGCGGAGCAGGCCGTCGCGTCTGCCGAACAGGCCGCCGAAGCCGAGTCCAGCGAGACCCTGTCGCTGGTCAACGGGGAGTTCGTTTACCTGGAACCGGAGCAGGCCGCCGCTGATTCCGCGGGAGTTACGGCCTCTGCCGGTGTTGCCCAGGCGTCCGCGCCAGAGCCGGTTGCGGAAGCCGGCCCTGAAGCCGGCCCGGAGCCGCTACCAGAGTCCGTTGCGGCCACCCCCGCCGAATCCGCCGCCGAGGCGGAGTTGGAGGCCAGGCGCCAGGCCCGCGCGCGCGACCGCGAAGTCCGCACCATCCTCCGCCAACTGCTCGACGAACTCGTCGCCTCCTATGCCTCCGACGGCCGCGGCATCGAGATTCGCGAGATTGCCGGCGGCTACCGCATGGCGACCAAGCCGGAGTGCCACGACGCCGTCCGCTGCTTTGTGAAAAGCCTCAAGCCGGCGCTCAAGCTCTCTTTGCCGGCTCTCGAAACCCTGGCCGTGATCGCCTACAAGCAGCCCGTTACCGCGCCGGAAGTGAACGAAATTCGCGGCGTGGAGTCGGGCGGCGTGCTGGGTTCGCTGCTGGGCCGCAAGCTCATCGCCACCGCCGGCCGCAAGCCGGTTATCGGCCGGCCCATCCTCTACAAAACCACCAAGGAGTTCCTGCTCCGCTTCGGTCTCAAGGACGTTGCCGAGCTGCCCTCCATGGAGGAATTCGAGAAGATGGCCGCCATCGAACTCGACGAGGCGGAGCCGGACTCCGAGGCAAGCCTGGGGCAGGGTTCCGATCTCCAACCCGGCCCAACCGGCGGCGACGATGCAGGCGACACGATCGCTGCAAGCGCCGAAGCAGAAACCTCACCAGCCACCCCGACCGCCGTGATGGCGGCCAATGACCAAACCCCGGCCGCGCCGGGGCCCCACCCCACGGAGACCGCCGCAATCGAACCGGCGCACACTCTCCCCTCGCCTCAACCCCCCGCCGGTACGCCGGCGATCGAAGCGGTAACAACCTCCGCTGAGGCCGCGCCTGCTGCGCCTCCCCCCACAGAGCAGGCAGAAACTGAGATGTACGCGAATGACCACGCCTAAAAAGTCCGCTAAAAAGTCCGTTAAGCCTCGCGCCAAAGCCGCCAAGCCCGAGTTGGAAGCCGCGCCCGCAACCGAAGCGCCCGTAACCGAAATTCCCGAGATCGAAGCAGAAATTCCTGCCCCGGACGAAGCTGAACGCGAAGTTGCGCCCGAGGAGGCGATCGAACTCACCTCCGAGGACGAGTTCGATGAGGATGCAGAGGGCGACGAAGAAGAGGATGACGACGACTCGTCTGACGGCGATGAGGACGAAGAGGAAGACGCCGAAGACGAGGATGACGAAGACGAAGATGACGAAGACGAAGATGCTCTGGCGGAAGATGCCGAGGACTCGTCCGATGCTGAAGAGGAAGACGAGCCCGAAGTCAATGCCAAGCCTCGCCCTCCCGCCAAGCTGGAGCGGCTGCAGAAGATTCTGGCCAAGTCCGGCGTGGCCAGCCGCCGCAAGGCTGAGGAGATGATCGAGCAGGGCCGGGTGCAGCTGAACGGCAAGGTCGTCACCGAGCTGGGTACCAAGGCCGACGCCGGCCGCGACCACATCCGCGTGGACGGCAAGCTGCTGCAGGGCGCCGAGCGGCTGCGCTATTTTGTCCTCAACAAGCCGAAGGGCTTTGTCACCACGGTCAAGGACCCCGAGGGCCGGCCCACGGTGATGCAGTTCTTTGACAAGATGAAGGAACGCCTCTACCCCGTCGGCCGCCTCGACTACATGAGCGAAGGCCTGCTGGTGGTGACCAACGACGGCGAACTGGCCAACCGCCTCACCAAGGCTTCCTCCGGCGTGGAAAAGACCTATCTGGTGAAGGTTGCCGGCCAGCCCACCGAAGGCGAGCTGGACATCCTGCGCGGCGGCGTTGCCATCGAGCGCGGCAAGCCCGGCTCGGCCAAAGTGCGCACCTCTCCAGCCCGCATCCGCCAGGTCCGCCAGGGCGACAATCCCTGGTACGAAGTGGTTCTCATCGAGGGACGCAACCGCGAACTGCGCAAGATGTTCGAGGAAGTCGGCCACTTTGTCGAGAAGATTCGCCGCGTCGGCTATGGCCCCCTGGTTCTCGATCAGGAGCCCGGCAACCTGCGCGAACTGCGCGCCGACGAACTCGACCTTCTGCGCCAGGCCGCCGAGGGCAAGCTGCGCACCCCCAAGTCCAAGGAACTCCGCCGCCGCAACGCCATTGACGCCGCAGCTTTGCCCACGGTTTCGCCCCTGCCCACCGGCGCCCGGAGCGCCGCCAAGCCCTATTCCGAGCGTGAGCGCACCGGTTCGGGATACCGTCCCTCCGCTGGCCGCTCCGACATCCGCCCGCGCCGCACCGGCGCTCCCGGTCCTTTGAAGTTCGGTCCCGGCCATCCCGCAGGGCGTCCCGCCGCCCGCCCGGCCTGGCAAAAGGACGACCGTCCCGCCCGTCCGTCCGTACGCCCGGATGAAGGCGCCACCCCTGAGAACCGCCCCTCCACGGGCAAAACCTATGGTGACCGTCCCGCCGCTCCCCGCAGCTACGGCGACCGTCCCACGGGCGGACGCAGCTACGGCAGCAAGCCCGCCGCCGGCAGAACCTATGGGGACCGGCCTTCCGCGCCGCGCACCTTCGGGGAGAAACCCGCTGGCAGCCGTCCCTTTGGAGCCAAGCCCACGGGCCGCGTCTACGGCGACAAACCGGCCGGCGCCCGTCCTTATGGCGACAAGCCCGCAGGACGCAGCTTCGGCGACAAGCCCAGCCGTCCGTACGGCGACAAGCCCGCCTGGAACAAGTCCGGCCCCAGCGATCGCCCGGCTTCCAAGCGGCCCGCGCCGCCCCGCAGCGAGCCCGACGACTTCGACGATCTCGGTCCCAGAAAGACGACCCGGCTACAGATTGAGCCCATCCAGGGTCCGGATCGCTCGAGCTCCAGTCGTCCCAGCGCGCCGCGCCCTTACACGGCTCGTCCCAGCGCACCCCGCTCCTCCTCCGAACGGCCTTCCGCGCCGCGCTCCTACTCGGATCGCCCCAGCGCACCCCGGCCCACGTCAGACCGTCCCTACTCGGCTCGGCCCAGTTCGCCCCGGCCGCCCCGCGGCGAGAGCGGCCTGGCCCGGCCCTATACCACCAGCAGCGGCAAGCCCCGCGCTGGCGGCGCAAGGCCCAGCAGCAAGCCCGGCAAATCCTTCGGCGCAGGGGGCCGCAGCTCCGCCCCCCGCAGTGGAGCAGGCTCCCGGCCCAGTTACGGCGCCCGGCCGGCCGGCGGATCCAGCCGTCCCTCCACCGGAGCGGCCCGGCCCTCCTTCCGCCGCGATGAGGGCGACACGCCCCGTTCGCCGCGGCCTTACACGCCTCGGACAGAAGGCGCATCGAGTGACCGGCCCAGCAGCAAGGGGCCGTATCCCAACTCCGCTTCACGCGCCGACAGAAAATCCACTGACACCGGCTGGAAGCCCAAAACCCGCTACGGCGGCGGCAAACCGGCCTCCGGCGGCCGCCCTAAACCTGGCGGTTCGTCCGGCTACAAGGGCAAGCCCTCCGGTTCCGGACCCCGTCCCGGCGGCAAGAAGCGCGGTTGAGAGCAATGCCCCACTGTGCAAGCAGTGGGGCATTTTTCAATTTGCCGGGTTCCGTGCTCTTTTGTGACCGGCGCAGTTCCGCGGAGTCCCGGTCGCCGCACTCCGGGAAATCCCGGAAAATCTCAGTCGCGGTATTCTGGAAGGTCAGAAACCAGGGATCGGCAAAATCCTCTGGAAAAGACAGTTGCGCAATCGGGACCAAGGACACAATGCAGCAGCCTAGAACCAGAAAAGTCGAGCTGTTTGAAACCAGCCTGCGGGACGGCATACAGCAGCCGAACATTGATATTTCCGTGCCCAATGCCGTCAACCTGGTTCAGCGCATGGCCGCCTTTGGCGTCCACTACGCTGAGATAGGCTTTGCCGGGGCAAACCAGTTTGTGGGCGATTTGACCAGCGCGCTGTATTCGGTCGACACCGGGGCCATGAAGCTGGCCCTGTTTGGCAGAACCCGCGGCCGCGGCGCCAAGGTGCAGGATTGGCCCGACGTGCAGTTCATCGTCAGCCACAAGGGACGCGTGCCGGTGGCCGTGATCGTGGTCAAGTCCCGGCTGCTGGATGTGATGAAGTCCCTGGAGACCACCCCGGAAGAGAACCTGCTGATGGCCTACGAAACCATCGAGTGCCTCCAGGACAGCGGCCTTGAAGTCATTGTGGATCTTGAACATGCCATGGACGCCAACTGCGGCCGCTGTGAAAACGGCAGCGCTTGCGAGCCCGGCTTCAGCCAGCGCAGCCAGGACTACTTCCGCCAGATGACCGAGCAGTGCGCCCGCCAGAAGGTCAGCCGCATCGTGGTCTGCGACACCACCGGCGGCGCCAACCCGGAAGAAGTGGCCCAGGTGATGAGTGGCCTGACGCAGAATTTCCCCGAGGCCCGCTTCGGATTCCACGGCCACACCGATCGCGGCCTGGGCGTGGCCAACACGCGGGCCGCCATTCTGGCCGGTGCGGCGCAGGTGCAGGGTACCATTGTGGGCACGGGAGAACGCTGCGGCAACGTGAACCTGACCACCGTCATCGGCAGCATGCAACTCAGGGGCGAGGCGGAATTCGTCACTCCCCAGGCGCTGGCCGGCCTCACCGGCTTGGCCCATTCGGCCTACGCGGCCTTCTCGCTTGAGGTGCCGCACGGCGCTCCCATTGTGGGCACCGGCTCCTTTGGCACCTGGGCCGGCATGCACGGCAGCAGCGAACGCAAGAACCCAGGGGCCTATCTCTGGTGCGATCCGGCCAGGGTCGGCGCCATCCCGGTCATCGGGGTCAACGCCCAGTCGGGAAGAGCCAACATCATTCTGCTCTCCGAGGCGATCGGCGTTCCTCTCAACTCCGCGCAGGCCCAGACCCTGATGGACGACAACCAGGCGATGATCGACGGCGGCGGCTTCACCGCCAGCGAGGTTTCGTTCCGGCTGGCCTGCATGAAGGTGCTCAAAACCCTGCGCGACCGCTTCAGCGTGAAAAGCTGGCGGGTTCTGGACGAATCCGACGAAACCGGCAACCGCTACGTGCAGGCCTCCATGCTGCTCTCCATTGGCGACGCCACCATCGTCACCACCCGCGCCGAGGGCGCCGGTCCCGTGGATGCGCTGACCAAGGCTATGCGCCGCGAACTGGAAAAATGGTACCCGGCCACCGCGCGCATGCACCTGGGCCGGTTCAGCGTCACCGCCATTGACGTTTCCGCCCACGACACCGCCGCCCACGTGCGCGTCACCGTCAGCTTCCGCTCCAACGGCCACGAACCGTGGACCACCGCTGGCGTGAGCAGCGATTTGAACCAGGCCGCGCTGATGGCCATCGTGGACGGATTTCACTACTGGCTGCTGATGAATCCCGAATAGCCGGCGCGCGGCCAAAGCCCTTGTCGGCGCGCGGCCGCAGGAAAACTGCCACCAGAGGCGCTCGCCGCGCATCTCTTTTCCATGAGCCAGGAAAAAGCAACTTTCGGAGCCGGATGTTTTTGGGGAGTGGAAGCGGCCTTTGCCGCCATTCCCGGCGTGACGGCCACCGCTGTGGGCTATGAGGGCGGCGCGCTCGAGCGCCCCAGCTACAAGGACGTTTGTACCGACCAGACGGGCCATGCGGAAGTGGTGGAATTGGACTTCGACCCCGCCCTGGTCAGCTACGAGCAGCTCCTCGACGCCTTCTTTACCCTCCACGACCCCACCACCCTCAACCGCCAGGGCCCGGACTGGGGCACGCAGTACCGCTCCGCCATCTTCTTCCACTCCCCCCAGCAGGAAGCGCAGGCCCGCGCCAAAATCGACCAGCTCACGGCCGAGGGCCGCTTCAAGCCCAAGCGCGTTGTCACCAAGGTCGAGCCCGCCCAAACCTTCTGGCGCGCCGAGGAGTACCACCAGCGCTACCTGGAAAAGCGCGGCCAGACAAGCTGCCACATTTGAGAGGCAGGGAGCAGGGAATAGGGAATAGGGAACAGGGAACGGGCAACCAGCTCCGTGCCCCATCCTTGCGACTTTTTTCTGTCGCAAGGGTGGGAAACTGCTGAATACATCGTTATGCTGCCACCCGGTCCTGGCCTGGAAGCGGGCCTTGATTCGGGTCCAGCCGGAGGTCACGACAAGGGGACCCGGCTAGAGCCTTCCTCTGCGCCGAGGACGCAACCTGGCAGGCAAACGACATATCGCTGCGGATCCTCCACGATCCGGCGCAGGGTTTCCAGGGATTCCACACAGTAGAAGCCGTCGTTTATGCGCTCGTCAAAGGTCCACTGTGCCTGCAGCACCTCCCGCATTGCGGGCCGGCCTGAGGAATCCAAATCAAGCTGTCTTCTCGGCTTGCCAACCACTCCGAACAGGCTGCAGGTTCCATGCTCATAGAGATGATGAAATGCATTGTCGATATGAATGGAGCCAAGGTTGGCGAGAAACATGCTGGAGTACATGGGGTCGGGATCGATCAACGATGCCGGAAGAAGGCTGAAGCGGTCAAGGAGTTCGCCCGCCGCAACAACCGCCCGGAGCACGGGCATCGGCAGCCGTGTCAGGAACCGGACTTCCCGCTCGATGCGGCTTGCCCGCCCGGAGCGGCCTTCACTGACAGCTTCCGCGATGCGATCCACGCATTCGTCGAACGAGAGATCCTCAGGAAACGCGAGCTTCGCAGTCGTCAGCGGAGCGTCTTCCTCAAGGCGCGTCTTGACCGCGAAGGACAGGAACACCCCTCGGCGCTGGTAAATGCGGCCACCAGCCACAAACCGATTCAGCCCCGGCCGGGCATGGAGTATCCGGCCACTGGCGTAGAAAACGAGATGGAAGAGCGTGGCATGAGGCTTCTCGCCACGGTCCCGGTTGTAGTTGCGCAGCCAGATCCGTGCCCTGCCGATCTCCCATCGCGTCGTGTGATAGACGGCTGAATGGTTTCGTCCGCGCATGATGAGGGGCATCATGCGGCGAATCGGATCCAGGTTTGGCACTGGCTCGCCATCGCACCTGTGAAACAGCGGCATACGCTTCTCCTCGGTTGGTTTCGACCGGATCCGGCGCCTGCTCCGGGAGCGCAGAGTTGCCGGAGTGCGGCGCGATCGCAGCCCATTCCTGAAAACCGCATCCATGGCGGTGCGAAGCTGAGGCTCGCTGGGTCGCGCCGTCACGAAAAAGCGGAGGCCTGCCAGGGGGTCTACGGCCACCAGGTTCAGAATTGGCCTGACCCCGATTTCTGCCCGATCTGGTGTATGACATCATAATCCGATTTCTACACCCCACTCGGATTATCCGTGGTCGCGATTCTCAGGGGCGGTGGCCGGGTTTTATCGACTTGTGCAGCCGAGGGAGATGATAGCTCGCCATCTCTGGAAACAGGTGATGCTCAAGATGGCTATTCTCATTCAGGAGAAGGAATGCGATGGCTGGATTCGGAAGCATGGTTCGGCCAGCAAGGAATGGATCGGGGGCTTCCGCGATGCCGCGTTGGGCAATGCCACGAACTACGCTGAATGTTCCCGCAAGGAACAGGGGCAGTATCCACACAAGAAAAAGATCGCGCACGGAAAATGCCCGCAAGAGAATGCTGTAGATCAAGAAGAGAAATGCGTACTCGGTACAGATGAGTTTTCGTTGACTTGCGGAACCATACTTGAGAGCCAAAACAGCAATCGGGATCATGTAGAGCAAAGCGGCGCAGGTGAGCCAGACGAAGTGCTGGAACCATGCAGTGGACCGGCTATGTGAGCGACTGCGGCAATCGTCAGGATTGCGTGGATTGCCGAGATGTCGAAGATAGCGTATGTGGAGAACTCGGTACGAGGAAAACGACACCAGGAGAGTCGCCCCCAACATCCCCGAGATAATCCAGTTCCAGCGGCGGCTGGAAAGCAGCAACCCGCACGCTCCTTCTTGCAGCAGCAGCGGAAATGCGTTGAGCGCGACAGCAGTCATAAGGATTCCGGCCGCCAACGCGGTGACAGACGGAAGAGCGAGTGCCCAAATGCTTATCGAGAAACCGATCGCAGCTAAAGTCACGAAGATCGCGAAATCCCGGAAGCGCCCGCCGGCATCGAGCCGTCCCGGAACTCCGATCTCTCCCGGCGTTTTCTCCATCGGGCGACTCCGCATGCGCAGGTTCTCCAGAACAACCTCGCCGTCGGCGGCTTCCCCATGGATCGGCCGGAATATCAAGGTATAGACAACCCAGGCGAGCCCCGCTCCTGCGGCAATGTCGATTGCCGTATGGCGCTTGATAAGGAGCGCCGATGCGATCACCACCAGCGTCCAGGTCCAAAGGGCATACCGGGAAAATGCCGCGTGGATGCGCCGTCGGGCGCACAGGGCACAATAGAGCGAAAGTGACGCATGGAGTGATGGGCACGCGTTCCTGGGCAGATCGATGGCAAGCAAGCCACGCAGGAGTGGATGCGTGTAGGAGGTAGCAATTGCGGTGGGCCAGAAGAAGAACGCCACGCAGGATGTAAAGACGATGAGCCCAAATCCGAAAGCCATGTCCCGGAATTCCTGCGGGTCGTTCGTGACAAAGAGCGGCGTGAGCACCAGCAGATAGAAGGAGAAGTACGGCACAACGAAGATCGGAACAAATGGAATGGCGCGATCGATGGCGGTAACCGGCATCGGTATGGAGTTGAAGAACGAGGAGTGTAGCGTAACAAAATATAGAATCAGGACTTCGGCGCCCAATAGCACCGCTAAAGCCGCCTTGTCGCGGGAGGAGCCCATATCCGCCGATTGTAGCAACTTGCTGAACCCTTAATGGCTCATCCCTGCAGGTTGCTCCACACGATCCACTGGTACAGAACACCGGGCGGCCGACCTGAGGGAGTTTCGAGCGGATTACCGTCGCTCTCAGTTACCGGTTGATAAACACCAGCGCGCCGCCTCAGTCGAACCGGTAGGCGCTGATGGCCGCGCCCATCGGCTCGTCGCCAAAAATGCGCCTGCCGTGCCCGTCTCCGCCGGTCCCTGCCGCCACCAGCAAGGGAATCAAGTGCTCCTCGCGCGGATGGGCATAGGCAGCAAATGGCGCCTCGCGCCAGGCGGTCAGCAGAGCCGCCCGCTCCTCCGCGGGCGACTCCACGGCCTTGGTCAGCCACGCATCGAAGGCCCGTGCCCGCTCTACGGTTTCCGGGCGGAGATAGCCGCGCAGATTGTGGAAGCTCATGCCGCTGGCCACCAGCAACACCCCCTCCTCGCGCAGCGGAGCCAGCGCCCGCCCGGCGGCCAAATGCAGCGCGGGATCGAGAGAAGCCGCCAGCGAAAGCGTGACCACCGGAACCAGCGCCGTGGGGAAGGCCACCTTGAGGGGCACAAAGACGCCGTGATCGAAGCCGCGGCTGGGACTGAGCGCCGCCGGCAATCCTGCCTGGCCCAGCAGCCCGGCCACGCGCGAGGCAAGTTTTGGCTCGCCCGGCGCGGGCCAGGTCAGCCGGTAAGTTTCTTCAGGGAAGCCGGAATAGTCGAAGATCGGCTGGGGAGCAGCCGCGGCGCCGGCCGTGAAGGCCGGCTCCTCCCAATGGCCGCTGACCACCAGGATAGCCTTGGGCGGAGCGGGCAGCGTGGCCGCCAGCCCCTCCAGGAAGCGCTGCGTGGCGTTCCAGGTATCCGCCGGTCCCCAGGTCCAATCCATGAAGAAGCAGGGTCCGCCCCCGTGGGGCAGAAAGATCGCAGGCTGGCGTTGCGTATGGGCGGTCATGGGCATCTCCTCCGGGCATCCCGGCCTGAAACCTCAGGCCAGGGATGTAGTTGTTTGAACAACTATCTAGCAGATGTCCCCGGCTCCGTCCACGATTCACACTTTCCGCGCTTGCGGGCGCTACCATCAACCAACGCCAGCCCCACCGCAGGTGGCTGCCGGTCACCAACTTCAGGCAAGGCGACCAATTGGCCAGTCTCAACCAGCCAACGCCAGCCCCACCGCAGGTGGTTCTCGACCACCAACTTTGGGCAAGGCGACCAACTGGCCAGTCCCAACCCGCCAACGCCAGCCCCACCGCAGGTGGTTCTCGACCACCAACTTTGGGCAAGGCGACCAACTGGCCAGTCCCAACCCGCCAACGCCAGCCCCACCGCAGGTGGTTATTCCAGCGGCGGCGCCAGGAAGTACGCGTAGACCAGCATGGCGATGCCGATGAATCCGGGAATCAGGCCGCACAGGTAGACCGGCTGGTTGCTGATCAAAGCGCGCAGAAAGATGAGCAGCGCAACGCCCACGGCCAGGTTGGTCAGGCCGCCGATCTTCATGCCTTCGCGGATCTTGACGCGGCGCAGGCGATCCTCTTCCCGCAGCATCTCCAGCGCCGCCTTGGCACCCTCGCCGGAAGCCTCGGCCACCCGCCGGAAGGTCTCGGCCTTGTAGAACGCCTCGCGCTCCTTGCGCCGGTTATCCATCCAGGTGACCGCCGGAATGAAAACCACAAACAGCGATACTGCGCCGATTGAAAGGAATATCCACAGCCCCAGGGCTGGATTGGCGAATATTTCGTCGCCGCCGAAATGCAGCAGAGCCAGATACGTCATAGAATCCTCCTCATCCCACGTGCAAGGCGTTTTCTCGCTTGCAAACGGTGTGACCGGAGACCGCACAATCCGGTTGCATTTTCTGGGCGGCTTTTTCTTTGGCAACAAAATGCAACCCACCCGGCTGTCTTCCTGTCTTACCCCACGGAGAGTGCCGCACGTGACCCCAACCTGCCACAGCGCCGCAGACGAACAGGCCGACCCGGACCGGGCGGACGTCGCCCACGTGCTGGCTGGCGACGTGGCCGCCTTCGAGGGCATTGTCCGCCGCTGGCAGGGGCCGCTGGTGAATATGGCCTGGCGCTACTGCCGCGACCGCGGCCGCGCCGAGGAAATGGCCCAGGAAGCCTTCATCCGCGCCTGGCGGGGCCTGGCCCAGTGGCGGCGCGAGGGCAGCTTCTCCACCTGGCTGTTTGCTCTCGCGGCCAACGTCTTCCGCTCGGAACTCAAGCGCTTTCCCACCATCAACCTGCCTCTGGAGGCTGCGCCAGAGCCCTCCGGCCCGGCATCGCAATTGAACGCGCTGCAGCAGAAGTCGCGCGACGAAGCGATAAGGCGGGCGGTGCTGGCGCTGCCCCTGCGCTATCGCGAGCCGGTGATTCTGTTTTATTTTCATGAGATGGACCTGGGCCGGGCGGCGCGCACCATGGGCCTGCCCGAGGGCACCCTGAAAGCCCGCCTTTCGCGTGCACGGGCGCTCTTGCGGCGGCGCTTTCCGCATCTTGAAACCGAGCAGGAATCGATGGAGTTTTCTTCTCGAACGACAGAAAAGGAGGCTTGAGGATGAACCACGAAGCGATTGAAAAGATTCTGGCGACGGAAGAGGAGCTGGTTCCCACTTCGGGCTTCCTCAGCTCGGTGATGGAACGGGTCCACGAGGAGGCGGCAGCGCCCCCGCCCATTCCCTTCCCCTGGCTGCGGGCCTTGCCTGCCCTGCTGGTGGCCGCCGTGGTGCTGGGCGGCGGCGCAGTCGAGCTGATCCGGCTCGGTATTCCCGCCGTGAGAGGGCTTTCGTTCACCCCGCCGCGCCTTTCTGCGGCCGCGGTTCAGCCTCTGGAGCAGGCCGGCTGGGTGGCGCTGGCGCTTACCGCCTCGCTGCTCTCCTGGCTGCTCTCGCGGCGTCTGGCCGGGCGCTCGGGGCTGTTGTAACCTGTTAGGCGAACAAGCTCACGAGAGGACAGTCGCCATGGACGATCCTTTCAATCTGGATCGCTTCTTGAACGCTCAGGCCGGCGTCTTTCCGCAGGTTCTGGACGAACTGCGCGCGGGTTTGAAGCGCAGCCACTGGATCTGGTTCATCTTTCCGCAGATGAAGGGGTTGGGTTACAGTCCGCAGTCAGAGTTTTACGGCATCGGCTCAATCGGGGAGGCCCAGGCCTATCTGCGGCACCCGCACCTCGGCCCGCGACTGGTGGAGTGCGTGCGGTTGATTCTTGGCGTCCAGGGACGCACGATCCAACAAATCCTCGGCTACCCGGACGACCTGAAGTTCCGCTCCTCAATGACACTCTTCGCCCGGGCGGACGCGGGAAACCCCGTCTTCCAGCAGGCTCTGGACCGGTACTTCGCCGGCCAGGGCGATGCCATCACGCTGGAGTTACTGGGCTAAGAACGGGCGTGCTTCTCCCCAAACTGCCGCAGTTTGACCAGCAGCGCCGCCGTCTGCCCGGAGTCGATGGCCTCGGCTCCCAGCAGCACACCCTGTTTCAGGTCGGTAGCCAGCCCGGCCGCCACCAGCGCCGCCGCCGCGTTCAGCAGCACAATATCCCGCCGCGCGCCGGGAATGCCGGTCAGCACGTCGTAGAGCAGGGCGGCATTGGTCCTTACATCGCCGCCCACAAACTGCTCCAGCTTGGCCCTGGGCAGCCCGGCCATCTCCGGCGCAATGCGCGCGGCCTTCAAGGTGGCCTGCCCGGTCTCTGACTCCTCGATGCGGGCCACCACGGATTCGCCGGTGGTGGTCAGCTCGTCGATTCCGTCGGTTCCATGCACCACAAAGGCCCGCCTGGCCCCCATGGCCGCCAGGGTCCGCCCCACCAGCAGCACGCGGCTGGGCGCCAGCACGCCAATCACCTGGGCGCGCGCCCCGGCCGGGTTGGTCAGCGGTCCGCACAGGTTGAAGATCGTTCTGAAGCCCAGTGCCCGCCTGAGCGGCCCCACGGCCTTCATGGCGGGGTGATAGAGCGGTGCAAACAGGAACATGAAGCCGGTCGAGCGCAGGCACTCCACGGCCAGTTCAGGCCCCAGGGCGATGGGCACGCCCAGCGTCTCCAGCACGTCGGCCGCGCCGCACAGCGAGGTGACGGCGCGGTTGCCGTGCTTGGCCACCTTGGCTCCCGCGGCCGCGGCTACCAGCGCCGCGCCGGAGGAGATGTTGAAGGTCAACGGTCCCCCGCCGCCGGTGCCGACCACGTCCACCAGTTGCTCCCGCTCCTCCGGGGTCATGGGCAGCGGCGTGGCGCAGGCGCGCATGGTTTCAACAAAGCCGGCCAGCTCCGGGGCCTGTTCGCCGCGGGTGGCCAGCACGGTCAGCAGCGCCGCCGTCTCCACTTCCGGCACCGCGCCGGCAAGAATATCGCGCAGCACGCCGGCAGCCTGCTCGCGGGTCAGCGCCGCGCCGTCTTCGGCCAGCGGCCTCAGCAATTCCTTCAAAGATGCCATTCCTCAATGGTAACGGCGCTGCCCCGGTTTGCCCCCCTGTCGCGGCGCAAGATAGTATTTCGGTACCGCTGGCACGGTCTCGTTGGCCCGGAATCCGCCGGGTCCGAATCCCCACCCGCAGCGGACTGGGCGGTCCCTCAAGACATGAAGATTCACGAGTACCAAGCAAAGGAAATCCTGGCGCGATACGGTGTTGCCGTGCCCAGGGGCGAAGTGGCCAACACGCTGGAAGAAGCCTCCACGGTGGCCCGCAAACTGTTTGCCGAAGGCGCCTCGGGGGTTGTGGTCAAGGCGCAGATTCACGCCGGAGGCCGCGGCAAGGGCGGCGGCGTGAAGGTGGCCCGCACCCGCGAGGACGCCGAACTGCACGCCAAGAACATCCTAGGCATGACCCTGGTGACTCACCAGACCGGTCCGCAGGGCCAGAAGGTGCAGCGCCTGCTCATCGAGGAGACCGCGGCCATCGACCGCGAACTCTACCTGGGCATCGTGCTCGACCGCGCTACCGGCAAGCTGGTCTTCATGGCCTCGCAGGCCGGCGGCATGGAGATTGAAGAGGTGGCGGCCAAGACTCCCGAGGCCATCTTCAAGGAGACCATTGATCCGGTGATCGGTTTTGGCGCCTGGCAGGCCCGCAAGCTGGCCTTTGCCCTGGGCCTCAAACCCGCGCAAATCAACCCGGCCGTCACCTTCCTGCAGAGCCTCTACAAGGCCTTCATCGAGACCGACGCCTCGCTGCTGGAGATCAATCCCTTCATCACCACCAAGGACGACAAGCTCTTTGCCCTGGACGCCAAGGTCACCTTCGACGACAATGCCCTCTTCCGCCATCCGGCCATCAAGGCCCTGCGCGACACAGCCGAAGAGGACCCGCTCGAGGTGGAGGCCAGCAAGTATGCCCTCAACTACATCAAGCTCGATGGCTCCATCGCCTGCATGGTCAACGGCGCCGGGTTGGCCATGGCGACGATGGACATCATCCAGTACGCCGGCGGCAGCCCCGCCAACTTCCTGGATGTGGGCGGCGGCGCAACCCAGGAGCAGATCGAGCACGCCTTCGAGATCCTGCTCTCCGACAAGAACGTGAAGGCGATCCTCATCAACATCTTCGGCGGCATCCTGCGCGTGGATCGGCTGGCCACCGGCGTGGTGGCCGCGGCCCGCAACCTGCACATCACCGTGCCCATCGTGCTGCGCCTCGAAGGCACCAACGTCGAAGAAGGCCGGCAGATTCTCAAGGAGTCGGGTCTGAACTTCCAGGTCGGCGCAACAATGAAAGAAGCAGCGGAGCTGGTGGTAAAGGCAGCTGCGAGCTGTTCTTAGTGAACAGTGATCAGTGGTCATTGGTCGAAAGTTGGGATCCATGGCGAAGTCTTTCCGTTAACTTGTTGTTTGGCAAAAAGGAATTCAGTTGTCCGTCCTGATTTACCGGCTGTCAAAACAGTTTCCTCGCGAGGAACTCTATGGATTGACCAGTCAGCTGCGCCGTTCCGCAGTGTCTGTTCCCAGCAACATCGCGGAAGGCGCAGGACGACTGAACACACGGGAGTATCGACAATTTCTCGGCATCGCCAGGGGCTCGAACTACGAACTGCAAACTCAGCTGACCATTGCGAAGGAACTAGGTTTCGGCGATGCAAACCAGATTTGCATGGCTGAGGATTTATCTCACGAAGTGGGGAAGATGATCTTTGGGATTCTCGATACACTCAGCGTCGAGCACGAACACTGACCACTGATCACTGACCACTTTCACACAGCAGCTAGGAGCTAACTTTAATGGCTGTACTCGTTGATAAGAACACTCGTCTGATTGTGCAGGGCCTGACAGGCAAGGAAGGCACTTTTCACGCCAAGGGATGCGCCGAATACGGCACTGTCGTTGTCGGCGGCGTCACACCCGGAAAGGGCGGCACCACACACGAAGGCTGGCCGGTTTTCAACACCGTAGCCGAAGCCGTGGAAAAGACCGGCGCCAACGCGACCATGATCTTTGTCCCGCCGCCGTTTGCCGCCGACGCCATTCTCGAAGCCGAGGACGCGGGCATTCCCCTCATTGTGGCCATCACCGAGGGCATTCCCACGCTCGACATGGTCAAAGTGTGGGCCAAGTTGAAGGGCTCGGCGTCGCGCCTCATCGGCCCCAACTGCCCCGGCGTCATCTCTCCCGGCAAGGCCAAAATCGGCATCATGCCAGGCAACATTCACCTGGAGGGCTCGGTCGGCATCGTATCCCGCTCCGGCACGCTCACCTATGAGGCCGTGCATCAGCTCACTCAGCGCGGCATCGGCCAGTCCACAGCCATTGGCATTGGCGGCGACCCCATCATCGGCACCACGCACATCGACGCGCTGCGCCTCTTGAACGACGACCCCGAAACCGAGGCCATCATCATGATCGGCGAAATCGGCGGAGCTGCTGAAGAAGCCGCTGCGGAGTTCGTCAGGCAGTTTGTGAAGAAGCCGGTGGTGGGCTTCATCGCCGGACAAACCGCGCCTCCGGGCCGCCGCATGGGCCACGCCGGAGCCATCATCAGCGGCGGCCAGGGCACCGCCGCCGACAAGATGAAGGCCATGACCGCGGCTGGAATCCACGTCGTCGTCTCGCCGGCAGAAATCGGCGCAACGCTGGCGCGGGTGATCGGGAAGAACTAGCTTTTAGCTGCTAGCTTCTAGCCTCCAGCTCGAAACGCGAAGGCCCACCGCATTGGTGGGCCTTCTTGCTGAAATACACTTGAGACTTATTTCAATGCAGGAACTTTGGATTGGCGTCGTGGAAGTGCTCACCGAGCCGACCCTCGGTGAAGGTGACACCCGTGCTTTCACGAATGTTGTTACCTGGGCAACAACCGCTTCAGACTATGTCGATTCGGTTACCTCAGTATTCGCCGAATATGGATGGTCTGTGTTGGGCACCGAAAACGAGCGTCCCGCATCGAACGAGACCGGCTTCGACGAAGAAATCGCTGAGATTATTGAACGCGCCAGGCATATTCCGAAAGCCTGTATCTTTGCGACTTTCCATTACTATCCATCGAAACCGGCTTAGCTAACAACAGTCAAGCTAACAGCTAGAAGCTGGAGGCTAGCAGCTGTTCTTTACCAAACCCGGCAAGGCTTCGCGCTCACCATCTTGTCCGTCTTCTTGCAACTGAAGCTCTTGGCAAACTCCGGCAAATCCTGAAGCACGGTGTTAGTCCGGTACTCGTCCGGCGCGTGCGGATCGCCTTGCGCCTGCGAGCGCAACTGCTCGGGGCGCGTCTGCGTGCACCACTGCTGCGCATAGGCAATCCAGAAGCGCTGCTCCGGCGTATAGCCATCCATTTTGGCGGCCATGTCAAGGTGCGCGGCCTGGGCCCTGTCCTGCCACGCCAGCCAGGCCAGCCACAGCCCGCCCAGGTCGGCCAGGTTTTCGCCCAGCGTGAGCTTGCCGTTCAGGTGAACGCCCGGCACCGCCTCGATGGCGTCGTACTGCTTGACCATGCAATCGGCGCGCTCGTTGAACTTCTCCTCGTCGTCCTTGCTCCACCAGTCCTTCAGATTGCCGTCCTTGTCGAACTGCCGGCCCTCGTCGTCGAAGCCGTGGGTCAGCTCGTGGCCGATGGTCGAGCCCATGTCGCCGTAGTTGGCAGCGTCGTCCTCCTTGCCGCTGAAGAAGGGCGGCTGCAGGTACCCGGCGGGGAAGTTCACGTTGTTCATCTGCGGATCGTAGTAGGCGTTCACCGTGGGCGGCGTCATCTGCCACTCGCCCTTGTCCACCGGCTTGCCGATCTTGGCCAGGTCGCGCGCCACCTCGAACTCGTGCGCGCGCATGGCGTTGCCCAGCGCGTCGGCGCGCACAATCTCGAGTTTCGAGTAGTCGCGCCACTTGTCCGGGTAGCCAATCTTGTTCATCACCCCGTGCAGCTTGTCCTTGGCCTTGATCTTGGTTTCCGCGCTCATCCAGTCCAGCGATTCGATGTCCTTGTCCATGGCCTGCTCGATGGCCAGCGTCATCTCCAGGGTGCGCTGCTTCTCCGATGGCGGAAAATACTTGTCCACATACACCTGGCCAAGCGCCTCGCCCATCTCCTGATCCACGCGGCTGGTGCAGCGCTTCCAGCGCTCCTGCTGCTTCTCCGCGCCGTTCAGCGTGTGCGCATAGAAGTTCCAGTTTTCGTGGTCAAAGCTCTCCGGCAGGCTGGTCCCGGCGTAGGCGTGCAGCAGGTGCCAGCGCAAATAGACCTTGATCTGGTCGATGGGTGTGTCGGCCACCAGCGCGTTGAACTCGGCAAAGAACTTCGGCTCCATGTCGTTGGCCTTGCCCGCGGCAGGCGCATGCGCGGCGGCCACATAGTCGCCCAGGGAGAAATGCGTCAGTTCCTTGTCGAAGGAAGCCACGTCGGTGGGATGGTTCAGGTTCTGCGGATCGCGCTGCTCGGTGATGGTGAGCGAAGCCTTGGCCAGCCGCGTTTCGATGGCCATCACCGTGTCTGCATCCTTGGCGGCCTGCGCCTCCGCTTCGCCGGCCAGCATGAAGATCTTCTTCACATGGGCCACGTACTGCTGGCGCTGCTCTGCGGATTTGGCGTCGGTGCGCGTGTAGTAGTCGCGCTCCGGCAAGCCCAGCCCGCCCGCGCCGTAAAAGCTGATCACCTTGCTGGAATCGGCGTAGTCCTGGTTCGATCCCATGCCGAAAAAGGCGTTCACCCCGATCGAGTGCAGGTGGGCCAGCAGCGCGGGCAGTTGTGCCGCGGTGGTGATCGCGGCAATGCGGTCCAGCTCCGGCTGCAAGGGCTTGAGGCCCAGCTTGTTCACCGTGGCCGTGTCCATGCAACTGGCATACTCGTCGCCGATCTTCTGCTGGTTGACGCTGCGCGTGGGCGCGGGCACGGCCGCCTGCTCCAGGATCTGTTTGAGGTGCAGCCGGTTCAGCTCGAACAGCTCAGTAAAGCGGCCATAGGCAGCCTGGTCGGCAGGCAGCGGATTGCGCTTGAACCAGCCGTTGCAACTGTAGCGGTAAAAGTTGTCGCAGGGGTCCACGGCCTTGTCCACCAGCGACGCATCGAAGACGCGCAGCTCGGGCGCGGCGGCGGGCTGAGCGGCGGGCTGAGCGGTTTGGCAAAACGCGGCGGCGGAAAGCAGCCCGGCGGCGGCCATGGCCATCAGTGCGATACGGTAGCGAGCGGGTGAAACGGCTGTGCGCAACATGCGGAAACTTTAGCAGATTCGCCGCCCCCCGGCAGGGGAGAAACGCCAGCCAATTACAATGAAGCCGCAGGCGTAAATCTTTCCCAGGAGCAAACTCGCATGGCGCAACGCACCTTCGGCATCGTCAAACCGGACGCGGTCCGCAAAGGCTTCACCGGGGCCATTCTGGCCGAGATCGAAAAAGCCGGCTTCCAGATCCTGTCCATCAAGAAAGCCTCCATCTCCGTGGAGCAGGCCAAGGGCTTCTATGCCGTGCACCAAGGCAAGGGGTTCTTCAACGACCTGTGCGCCTTCATGTCGTCCGGCCCGCTCGTCCTGATGGTTCTCGAAAAGGACAACGCCATCGCCGACTGGCGCAAGCTGATGGGCGCCACCAACCCCGCCAACGCCGAAGAGGGAACCCTGCGCAAGAAGTTTGCCGGGTCGATTCAGGAGAACGCCGTCCACGGCTCCGACGCCGAAGACACCGCCGCGTTCGAAATCGGCTACTGGTTCGCGGGCTACGAACTGGTGTAGGTTTCGCGAATAAGCCGGTTCAGATTCGTGACCCCCCACCCTTTCCCAAATCGACGCAGGAAGGGTGAGGCACCCGGCATTCGAACTGAATTAAGGTGGCACCCGCCCGTTCTACCGAACAAATGCCGTGCAAGCGGAGTGGGTCGTTCCGCCCAGCATCTTCTTCAAACCAGTTATGGATTTGCCGCACAACAAGCAGGTGCCATCCTTCTTCCGCGTACGCTTGATCTCTTCGATCTCCGCAGCTTCCCGGGCGGCTTTTCTCTTCTTCACTTCCTCTTCCTCCAGGCGGACTCTCTCGGCTTCGAGCAACTCCCGCGGAGACGTTGCCGCGCAGTTGTCCCAAGCCCGCATCTCTGCCTCGTAGCTCTGCCAGCGCTTGTTGTCGAGTAGCAGGGCCATCGCCAAATAATCCCTACGCAGGTCGCAATCGAGGAAGAGCTTCCCCAGGTATCCGAGAGCGATGTTCTTCCAGCGCGGATCGACAAAATAAGCCAGAAGCAGGGCAATTTGCACGGTCAATGGATCCGTCGGGTAAAACTCGGCCTTTGCTTCGTAAAAACCTTTCCCCGCAAGTGAGTTCTTCATCAAAAGAATCTGCGTATCTAGGATCGTAAGGCTCAATTCAAGAGCCTTGGGAAACAAACTCTCGATGAGATTGCCGCTCTCGGAGGCTGGTAGTTTCTCTCCTTCCGCAAGCACTCCAAGCGGATCCGCCACCGGCGCTCCCAGTGCGTCTTCCGTCTGCGTGCACATTGCGAAAAGAATCCTCTTGTACTGGAGGTCCGGAGCAATCACGCAAATGACGGGCCGGATCTTGACCAGGAGCAACTCCGCATGATGACGGTCCGATAGGGCAAAAAAACTCTGCGCGAGTTTTTGGCATGCCAGCGCCTTCTCACGTTCTTTCTCAATTCTGTCTTGCGGAATGGGAAGCGCCATGAGTTCATCCCGGAGCACGTTGAGCCGGCTAAAAAGAACGTCATTTAAGAGCGGATCGGAGGCGCGTTCCATCTGACTTCCTCTTCGAACTTGTATTCATGAGTGGACCGAGGCGGAGGCAGGAGGGATCGGTGAAGACGAATTGCACCCTGGTTTTCTCGGCCCGCCAAAATTATAACCGCTGGTTTGCGGTTCATACTGTGAATCTTCGATGGTGGGTGGCCCGAGGCCAAGCAAATCCTAGCTCAAAGAAAATGTGAGCCTGGCCCAGTTCTGAATTGTCGGACCTCAAGATCTTCCATTCGCCGCCGTCCGTATTCTATCCATCCCCGAATAAATCGTCGATCTTCGCTCGCAGCGCGACCACTTCCTGGCGCAGTTCCGCAACCGTAGCTTCCAACTGCGCAATTCGCTCTTCCTGACCCACATCTGGTGGAGAGCCAGCCCCAGCCTCGCGCCGCACGTACACCGGCTCAGCAGCCGCCATGGGGATCGACTCCACCCCGCCCGACAGCAGATGCGCGTAGCGCGCCTCCTTGGTCCCCGGCTGGCGGGGCAGCACGGCCACCAGCGCCGGTTCGCGCTCCATCAGCTTTTGCAAGCCGGCCAGCACTTCGCCGATCTCATCGAAGCGGTGCATGCGCTCGGTGCGGCCGCGCAGCTCGCCCGGCGTCTGCGGCCCGCGCAGCAACAGAACGCACAAAAGCGCCGTCTCCGCGCGGTTGAAGTTGAAGGCCTCGCCCAGCCAGTGCTCGTACTTGCTCACGCGCCCATCGGCTCCGCGCGCGCGGCCCGCCAGACGCATGTCTTCCAGCCCGTGCAGCGCCTGGCGCACGTCATCCTCGTCCAGGTCGGTTACCGGCTCACGGTTCGAGCGCTGATTGCAGGCGTTGATCAGCGCGTTCATCGACATGGGATAGTAGTCCGGGGTGGTGACTTCCTTTTCAACCAGGGCGCCCAGGACGCGGGCTTCGGCAGCGGTCAGGTGAATCGGTTCGGTGAGCGGCATGGGACTATTCTGCCATTTGCTGCACTGCTTTCCCACCCATTTCGCAAAGAGCGCGAAATGGATGGGGCACCCAGTTTCTGCAGCACATATTTGCACCCTGTCTCTGCGGCACGATATTTCTACGCCGTTTTCTCCGCCAGATCGACCCGGTCGCGGGTGAGCAGGAAATACACCAGCGGCGTGACCACCAGGCTGAGCACCATGGAGATGCCCAGGCCGCCGATCACGGCAATGGCCAGCGGTTGCAGCATCTGCGAGCCCGCGCCCAGCGCAAAGGCCAGCGGCAACATGCCGCAGACCGCGGCAATGGCCGTCATCACAATGGGCCGCAGCCGGCGCTGCGCCGCGTGCAGCATGGCGTCGCGCGGGCTGGCGCCCTCGGCGCGGAACTTCTCGTCCGCGTCCAGCAGCAGAATGCCGTTCTTGGCCACGATGCCGATGACCATGATGAGCCCCATGAACGAGGCCACGTTGAAGGTGGTTCGCGTCACCAGCAGCGCCAGGATCACGCCGGAAATCGACAGCACCGACGAGGTGAGAATGGCGATGGGCGCGGGAAAGTTGCGAAACTCCGCCAGCAGCACGCCAAACACCAGCGCCAGCGCCAGCAGCAGCACCCGCAACAGGTCGCGGAAGGATTTTTGCTGCTCCTGGTAGGTGCCGCCGTACTCCACGCGCACTGAGGCGGGCAGGTGCAGCCCGGCCACGGCCTGCTGCACCCTGGCCATGGCGCTGCCCAGGTCCGAGCCCTCCAGCCGCCCGGTCACCACCACCAGCCGTTGCAGGTTTTCGCGGCGAATCTCGTTCTGCGGCGGCAACTGCTGAATCGCAGCCAGCGAGCCCAGCGTGGCCGTGTGGCCGGAAGCGCTGTTGAACACCGTGTTCTGGATCGCGTCCAGCGAGGCGCGGCTTTCGTCGCCCAGGCGCACGCGAATGGTATACGGGCGTCCGTTCTGGATCAGCGGATCGGCCGTGGTCACGCCATCCAGAATCGCGGTGGCGTCTTCCGACACTTCGCTGGGCGTGAAGCCCATCCGCGCCGCCACCACCGGATCGATCTGGAAGTTGGTGGTCGGCCCGCTGATGGTGTTTTCAATGCCGTTCTCCACATCCACCACGCCCGGAATCTTGCCAATGGCCTCGCCCACCCTGGGGCCCAGTTGCTCCAGCAGGGCCGGTTCGTTGGCAAACAGCTTGATCTGGATCGGCTCCGGCGCATTGGAGAGGTCGCCGATCATATCCTGAAGCACCTGGACAAACTCGACGTCCAGCTCCGGCTCGGTGGCCTTCACCTGCGCGCGCACATCGGCAATCACGTCGTCGATGCCGCGCCTTCGCTTGGCCTTGAGCTTCACCGTGAAGTCGCCGGTGTTGGCCTCGGTGACCGCGGCCAGGCCAAGCTGCAACCCGGTGCGGCGCGAGGTGCTCTCCACCTCGGGTGTTGCATGCAGAATCCGTTCCACATGCTCCAGCACGCGGTTGGTCTCGCTCAGCGAGCTGCCCGCGGGCATGATGTAGTCCAGAATGAAGCCGCCCTCGTCCATCTCCGGCAGCAGGTCTGAACCCAGCGCCTGATAGCCGGCCCAGGTGCCCACCACCAGCAGCAGGCAGGCCGCGCCCAGCCACAGCGGTTTGGCCAGCGACCAATCGAGCACGCGGCGGTGCGCGCGGATCACGGCCTTCATCAGCCGCCCGGCGTGGTGTTCGTGCTGCTCCGTTGCATTGCTCCGCTCGCCCAGCAGCGCCAGGCTCAGCCCGGGCGTCCAGGTGAGCGCCAGCAGCAGTGAGGTGAGCAGGGCCGCGGTCATGGTGATGGCCAGCGCGCGGAAGAAGCTGCCGGTCACGCCGCTCACCGAGACCAGCGGCAGGAAGACGACAACCGGAGTCAGTGTGGAAAAGACCAGCGGCGTGGTGATCTCCCGCAAAGCCTTGCGTACCGCCTCGGCGCGGCCCTCGCCGGCGTCGCGATGCAGCACAATGTTCTCCACCACCACAATGGCGTCGTCAATCACCAGGCCGATGGCCGCGGCCAGCCCGCCCAGCGTCATCAGGTTGAAGCTTTGCCCAATCAGCCACAGCACCAGGATGGTTATCGCGATGGTGACCGGAATGACCAGCCCGGCGATGAGCGAAGAGGTCCAGTCGCGCAGGAACAGGAAGAGCACCACGCAGGCCAGGATGAGGCCGATAAAGATGGCGTCGCGCACGCTGGCGATGCTGTCGCGCACCAGTTGCGACTGATCGTAGAAGGGCTCGATGTTCACGCCCGGCGGCAGCTTGCGCTTCAGCTCGGTCACCTGCGCGGCTACTGCGTCGGCCACGGCCACCGTGTTGCTGGAGGGCTGGCGGGTGATGTTCACGAGCACCGCCTGCTTGCCGTTGGCGGTGACGGTGGTGTAAACGGGCATGGTGCCCCGCTCCACCGTGGCCACATCGGCCACGCGCACCGGAGCGCCGGCCGCGGTGGTCTTGACCACAAGTTGGCGCAACTGGTCGGCATCGTGCACCTGCGCGCCCACCAGCCCCAGAATCAACTGATGGTTGGCCTCATACAGGCCCGGCGAGTCCACAATGTTCGACGCCTGGATGGCGTTCACCAGGTCGGGGATCGTCACGCCCGCCGTCTGCAAGAGGGCCGGGTTGGGCACCACATGAAACTCCGGCACCTGGCCGCCCTGCACGGTCACCGTGCTCACGCCATCCACGCGATTCAGCGGCGGCTTCAGGTCGTAGGTGGCAATCTCCCACAGGCGGGTCTGCGGCACGGTGTCGGATGTGAGGCTGTAGCCGAGAATCGGAAAGGTGGCAAAGGTCAGCCGGTTGGTGGTCACCCTGGCTGTCGCGGGCAGGGTCTGCTCCACCTTGGCCAGCGCCGAGTCCACCAATTGGAGCGAGCGGAACATGTCCACATTCCAGTCGAAGAAGAGGCTGATCTCCGCCGAGCCGCGGCTGGTGGTGGAACGCACGGTCATCAGGCCGGGCACGGAGTTCACCGCGTCTTCAATGGGCTTGGTGATGGTCACCTGCATCTGTTCCACAGGCATCACGCCGTTATCCACACCGATCACCACACGCGGGAAATTGGTGGCCGGGAAGACCGAGATCGGCACCTGAAAGGCAAAATAGATGCCGGCGACCGTGAGAACGGCGGCAAAAAAGAAGATGGTGCGCGTGGAGCGGGCCAGCCAGAAGGGCTTTTGGCCAGCCGCCTTGCCGGGATCTTCGTCGTACATCAGTCGTTCCCCCCGCCTTTGCCGGCCTTGTCGTCGTCGTCCGCCGCGCCCACCTTGACCTTGGCGCCGTCGTCCAGCCCGTAGGCTCCGCCGGTAATCACCAGGTCGCCGGGCGCCAGTCCGCTGGTGATCTGCACGTCCTCCGCATCCTGCAAGCCCAGCGTCACCGGCTTGCGGTGCGCCGTTCCATCCGCGCCCACCACCATTACGGATTTGCTGCCGTCCTGCGCGGTCAGAATCGAGGAGGCGGGAATCTTCCAGGCCTGCGCCACGGTTCTGCCGGTAATGGAAACCTTCACCGGCGTGCCCACCTTGAGCGCTCCGGCCTTGTTGTCGATCTTCAGCCAGACTTCGACAGTGGTGCTGCCCGGATCGAGCGCCGGGCTGATGAGCGCAACCTTGGCGGAAACCGGCTCAGCCACGCCGGGTACGCTGACCGTCGCCTCGTCGCCCAGCTTCATCCGCTGCGCCACGCTCTGCGCCAGGTGCGTCTTGGCCAGCAGGCTGCTGGTCTCCATCACTGTCAGCAGGGGCGCGCCAGCGGCGGCTGTTTCACCGGCAAACAGCGGCCGGTCGGTCACTACTCCGTCGATGGGGCTGCGGATTTCCGAGTAGCCCACCTCGGCCTCCGCGCCCTTGTATTTTCCTTCGGCTGAAGTCAGCTGCCCCTGCGCCGCATTGAGCGCGGCCGCGCGGCTCACGCTGCGCAACGACGCCAGGTGCATCGCCGCCGCCCGGTGGGCGGCCTGCGCCGCCACCAGCGCGGCCTCGGCAGTATCCAGATCGCGGCCGGGAATGGCTCCTTCGGCAAACAGTTGCTTGCGGCTCTTCACAATGCTCAGGTTCAGATCGAGATTGGCCTTGGCCTCGGCCTCGTCCGACTCGGCCTTCTGCATGTCTTCCGGCACCTGCGCCTTGGTCGCCGTGGCAAAGGCCGCCTCGGCCGCCATGTACGTCCCCTTGTTGTCCATGGCCGCCGCCGCCAGGTCGTTATTCTCCAGCGTAGCCAGCAATTGGCCCGCCTTTACGCGGTCGCCGCGCTGCACATAGAACTTGCGCACCGGCGCGCTGATCTTGGGGGCCAGGGCGGCCTGCGCCAGCGGCGCCAGAACGGCGTCGGCAACAATGTGCTCGGCCATCGCGCCCTGCTCCGGATGCTCGGCCTGCACCGTCACCTGCGTCTCTGGCGCGGCTTCCTTCTTGCAGCCCGGCAACAAAACCATGGGCAGCGTTAGCGCGCCCAGCAACAGCCAGCGCCTCTTCAGCAAAGCGATCGATCTCGATTCGTTCATGCTCATCTTCCTGCTCACATCGTCCCCGTCAAAGTCTGCAAATCCGCGCGCGCGGCCTGAAAGCGCACTCTTCCGTCCTCGCGCGCGTTCTCCGCCCCCACATAGGCGCCTTGCGCGTCCACCACCTCCAGCACAGTGGCTTCTCCCGCGGTGTAGCGCAGCTTGGTCAGGCGCAGGCTCTCGGCCGCGGTGGCCACGCTCGCATCCAGGGAGGCCAGCTGGTCCCGTGCGCCAGCGGCTTCCTGGTAGGTCTCGTCCAGCCGCGCAATCAGCCGCCGCTGCGCCGCCGTCAGCGCCACCCGCGCCGCATCGCGCCGTATCTCGCTCTGCTTCACCTTGTGCTGGGTGGTGAACCAGTCCCACACCGGAATGTCCAGGGTCACGCTGGCCGAGTAGCCCAGGTTGTGCACCTGATCCGGGCCGTTGACGGCCACCTGCGGCGCGTCGATTCCGTAGGTCACGTTCAGCCCCAGATCGGGCAGATAGGCAGCCCGCGCCGCCAGCACGTCGGCGGCGGTCACGTTCAGCGCCGCCAGCGCGCTCTTCAGCTCCGGATTGTTCTTGGCCGCGGCCTGGTCGATTTCGGCGCGCGAGGCCAGCGCCGCCGCGCCCTCTTCCGCCGCCAGCGTATACGGCGTGCGCGGATCGGCAAACAGCAGCACGCCCAGCTCCAACCGCGCCTTTTCCGCCGCCAGCCGGGCATCGGACAGATCGCGCTCGCGCTGCTGCTCCTGGAGTTGCGCCTTCACCACGTCGGCGTGCGCCGCCTCCCGCGCCTGCTCGCGCTTGCCGGTCAGGCTGGTAAAGTCCGCCGCCTCCTGGTGCGCGCGCTCGGCAACGGCCAGCTTCCTCTGCGCCGCCTGGGAACCGTAGAACATGCCAGTCACCGCTGCCACCAGGCCGCGCCGCGCAATCTCCAGTTCCGCCGCGGCGCGCGCCGCCTCGGCATCCGCCCGCCGCACGCCGGCCCACTGGCCCAGCCCCAGCGTCTCGTTGATGCTGGCCTGGCTGGCGTACTCCCGCACCGCGTTGTTGGCAATGAACCGGGGAGAAGGCTGCGAACCCACGCCCTGGCCGGCCTGGTTCTGCCGGCCGTTGGCCTGGGTATAGAGCGCCTGATTGTGATACACCACCCCCGGCAGCAGCCCGCCGCGCGCAATCGAGCGGTCCAGCGCCGCGGACCGGCTCTCCGCCGACGAAGCCGCGTACCCCGGCTCGTTGGCCTCGGCGCGATGAATCGCCTCCTCCAGCGTAATCGGGCTGCCGGCGGTTGCCGGGTCCTGCGCCGCGTCCGGCGTCTGGCCATGAGCCGGAACAAGCCCCGCCGTTACGAAGAAGAAGAGAGCGCCGGCCAGGACCGTGTAAATGCGCCGTCTCTTGCCTTGCTGAAAGTTATGCCGCATGGTCACACCTTGGAGCATACGATTGGAACCTTAATTTCGCATGATGCCGGCGAAAATAACCTCTCCCGGCGATTCACAGCGCTATCCCTTCGATGCTGAAAGGCAGCTTAAGATATTGAGCATGGAAACAACCGAGATTGCTGGCAAAAAAGTATCCCGCATCGGTCTGGGCACCTGGGCCATCGGCGGGCTGGATTGGGGCATGGTGCCCGACGAAGTGGCCATCTCCACCTGCCTGAGCGCGGTGGAGCGCGGAATCAACCTCATCGATACCGCGCCCATCTATGGCCATGGCCGTTCCGAGGAGATTGTGGGCAAGGCCATGCGCGAGCACGGCCGCCGCGACGCCTTCTTCATCGCCACCAAGGCCGGCCTGGAATGGAACCAGCACGGGGTGTTCGCGAACTCGACGGAGACGCGACTGCGCCAGGAGATCGAGGACAGCCTGCGCCGCCTGGGCACCGACTACATCGACCTCTACCAGATTCACTGGCCGGATACGCTCATTCCCATCGCCGAAACCGCCGCTCTGCTGGCCGGGTTCCAGCGCGAGGGCAAGGTGCGCGCCCTGGGCGTGAGCAACTTCAGCGTCGCGCAAATGCAGGAGTTCCGCTCCGTGGCCCCGCTGGCCTCTGACCAGCCGCCCTACAATATTTTCGACCGCCAGATCGACGCTGCCATCCTGCCCTGGTGCGCCTCCAGTGGCGTGGCCGTGCTCACCTGGAGCAGCCTCTGCCGCAGCCTGCTGGCCGGCCGCGTGCATCGCGGCATGACCTTCGACCCCAGGGACATTCGCCACGTGGACCCCAAGTTCCAGGAGCCGCGCTTCTCGCAGTACATCGCCGCGGTGGAACGCCTGACCGCTCTGGCAAAGGAGAAGTACGGCAAGACGGTCCTGGAACTGGCCGCCCGCTGGGTGCTGGACCGGCCCGGCATCTCCGTCGCCCTGTGGGGCGCGCGCCGGCCCGATCAACTTGACGCGGTCAGCGGCGTGCTGGGCTGGAAGCTGGACGAAGCCGCCATGGCCGAGATCGACAAGATCGTCGCCGAGTCGGTCACCGATCCCGTCGGCCCGGAGTACCTGACGCCGGGAGTGCGCAGGGGCTGACTTTAGAAAGGATGCAGGCGGAGTCTCACCTTGGAGGCCTTGGCCAAGCCGATCTGATTCCGGAATAGAGGAGCCACACGCCCGCAACGCAGAGGACGACACCCACCGCAACCATCCCCAATTGCTGAGTCGGGTTGGAGGCTTTCAAAGCGTCTGGAAGGTTTGGATCGGGAAATAGGAGGCTCTTGATCTGACCAATCAGCAGGAAAGCCCCAAGACCCAACTTCCAAAATGCAATCCTCCTCGGTCGAGGAGGATTCCTTCCTTCGGTTCCGTCCATGCGTGCGGCCCCTAGCTTTCAATCCTGTTGATGGGAGTCAGTTACCCTCGGTCCAACTCGGCAAACATCTCGCTGAGCACGATGCGGATCGGCGTCTCTGGCACAGCCAGTTCGCCGGTCTGCACCGGTTCGAGCCCCGTCGCGGTATAGCGGTAAGCCAGCCGCGGTTCGGGATCGATGATCCAGATGTTCTGGATGCCGAAACCAATATAATTTTCGAACTTCCTCTGCATGGCTCCCAGGGTATCTTCGGGCGAGAGAATCTCAATGGCGATCAGCGGCGGATGCGTGAGATAGCGGTCGATCATTTCCCCTGCCCGTACCACAAGGACGTCCGGCACCCGGAAATTGGTGGCCGCAACCTGGGTGCGCAGTTCGGGAAAGACTTCTACGCCCCATTCCGCGCGTTTCAGCATAAAAAGAAAGGTGAGATACCGCTGGATGAGGGAATGCTCTATCTCTCCCAAATTCCGCTCCTCTATCCGCCCATCCACATACTCGCGGTCCGGGCTCCAAGTCGTGGAGAGGTATTCCCGCACGGTCCAGAGGTCTTCCGAATTGGGCATAGTCGCCATGCGCCCATTATCGCCCCAGGCAATCCGTCCCCGCCACAAGAATCCTGGTGGCTCGCTCCGATTTCGGCACCCAAGTTTGCCTCCGCTCTGCGATACTGTTTTGTTATGCCTATCGAAGACCTGCAGCAGGCTGCCCAGAAAATCGCCGCTTTCCTTACCACCCTGAACAAGCTGGGTGGATTTCGCCTCAAGTTCCGCATCACCGCCGGCGACGGCGCGCGCGACCCGGAGGGCATCGAAGCCCGCCAGATCTACGTCGAGCTGGCCGGCCCGGACACGCCGCTGGTGGTGCAGCATAACGGCGAGCTGTTGCGCGCCCTTGAAACCCTGGCTGCGCAAATGCTCCGCCTGGACCAGCGCGAGTACGATCTGGTCAGTTTCGACGCCGCCAACTTCAAGGCCCTGCACGCCCAGGAGCTGCGCCTGACCGCCGAAACCGCCGCGGAAAAGGTGCGCAAGTCCGGCATTCCCTACGCCTTCGCGCCCATGAACAGCCGCGAGCGCCGCCTGCTCCATCTCGCCTTCCGCTCGGTGCCAGGGGTAGAGACGGCCAGTTCCGGCGAAGGCCAGGACCGCTTTCTGGTGGTCTATCCCCAGGGCAAAACCGACCTGCCGTTCACGCCGCCCACGAAGCCGAGAGGGTTTACCCGCAGATAAGGGGAGGACGCCTTGGCCAGAGACTCGATTCTTGGCGCAAACAGGCTGGTCGCCTTTGTTGCCACCACGGACCATGACCGGGCTCGCGCCTTCTATGAGGGTGTGCTGGGCCTGCCGGTGATCTTCGACGATCCGGCCTTTGCCGCGGTGTTTGACGCCCACGGAACCATGCTCCGCGTGACCATCGTGCACGAGCACCATCCCGCGCCTTTCACTGTGCTGGGCTGGGATGTGGAGTCGATCGAAAGCGCCGTCGAGCAGCTCACCGCGGCCGGCGTCGTCTTCCTGCACTATCCGGGAGTCAACGACACCGACCCGCAGGGCATCTGGACCGCTCCCAGCGGCGCCCGCATCGCCTGGTTCCACGATCCCGACGGGAATGTGCTGAGCCTGACGCAGTTCTGAAAGAGTCCACGAAAAAGCCCACATCTCTCACAAGATGTGGGCTTTTAGCTTGCCCGGTCGACTTGCGACCGCCGTTGCAGCCTAAACCCCTATCCCGCGCCTTTTTTCTGGCGCGGGCTAAGCCGAAGGCAGTTGGCCTCACCGCAGGTGATTGGCCCCACCGCAGGTGGTTACCCGTTCAACTGCTCCTGCAGCTTGTTCAGGGTGCGGTGCAGGTCCTTGTCGGCGCGGCGCTGCTCGTCGATCTTGGCGATCGAATGCATCACCGTGGTGTGGTGCTTGTTGCCGAACTGGCGCCCGATCTCCGGCAAACTGGCTTCGGTCATCTGCTTGGCCAGGTACATGGCGATCTGCCGCGGCACCACCACGTTGCGCGAGTTGTTCTTCTGCTTCAGGTCGCTGACCCTCATGCCGAAGTTCTCGGCCACGGCGCGCTGAATGGCTTCAATCGAAATCTTGCGCACCTGCATGTCAATGAACTGCTTGAGGCACTGCTGGGCGGTGGCCAGCGTGATCTCCATCTTGTTCATCTGGCACCAGGCGATCAGCCGGGTCATGGCGCCTTCCAGCTCGCGCACGTTGGTGCGCACGTTGGAGGCCACAAACAGCGCCACATCGATGGGCAGCGCGACCTGCTCGTTCTCCGCCTTCTTTTGCAGGATGGCGACCTTGGTCTCAAGATCGGGCGGCTGGATGTCGGCGATCAGGCCCCACTCGAAGCGCGAGCGCAGCCGGTCCTCGATCTCCGCCAGTTCCTTGGGCGGCCGGTCCGAGGCGATGACAATCTGCTTCATGCTCTCGTGCAGCGCGTTGAAGGTGTGGAAGAACTCCTCCTGGGTGCGCTCCTTCTGGGCGATGAACTGAATATCGTCGATGAGCAGCACATCCACGGTGCGGAAGCGGTCGCGGAAGCTGGTCATGCGATCGTTGCGCAGCGAGGTGATCATCTCGTTGGTGAACTTTTCCGCGGAGACGTAGCAGATGCTGGCCATGGGCTGGCGGCGCTTTACTTCGTGGCCGATGGCGTGCATCAGGTGGGTCTTGCCCATGCCCACGCCGCCGTACAGGAAGAGCGGATTGTAGGCCCGCGAAGGCCGCTCGGCCACCGCCAGGGAAGCGGCGCGGGCAAACTGGTTGCCGTTGCCGATGACGAACGCGTCAAAGGTGTAGCGCGCGTTGAGCTGCGCTGCCGAAGACCAGTCGAACCGCTCCTGCTGCGGGGGGCGCGGCTGCGCGGCGGCCGGCGCCGTGGCGGCGTGAGAGGCCACCGGGCCAAAGCCGCCGTCGCGGCGCTGCGGCGGAATCGAGGGGTCCTCCTCCACGGTCACGAAGCTGACGTCGTCAAGCTCCAGCGACTGCAGGTCGATGGCCTCCTGAATCAGGTCGCCGTACTTGTCCCCGATGTGCTGAAACTCGGGCGAGGGCACGCGCACATACAGCGTGCGCCCCGCCACGTGGCTGAATCGAGTGGGCTTGAGCCAGGTCTCGAAAGACTGGCGAATCACCTTTTTTTCCAGAGCTGCAAGAATCTGTAGCCAGGGATTAAGAACCGTCGCCGCCGAAATCGCAAATGCCATGAAACAAATCCTTGCCTGCGCCGCCTGTTTATAGCCGGTGTGGTTCATCCACGTGCTTTGGGCAACAGCTCTCCCTTGGCGAAGAGCCGCGGCTCTTCTGCCAAACTTCCCGAGAGAATCTGCCTGGTTGCCGCTGGTCTGCCCCGGAAAACAAACTTCGGGGCCGTGGACTAAACCCGTACCGTGGGACGCTGGGAAACTTTTAAGAACGGTCCCGATGGTAGCACATTTGGAACTGGTTGCAATGGGCCATTCACATAACTTTGGTCCCCCCTGAATGAGTTGCACCATAGATGGTGAAACCCGCCGCCAAAGTTACCAGAGTCACGTTGCAAGCGGCCTGCACGTAGGGTTTCGCCTTACCTGTCACCATGCTCACATACTCTTCTTCCAGGGCGCTGGCCCGCGGCCATTCTTCTCCCCGCGCCACTTCCCGCTGGATTCCTGGCCCAACCTGCGGTACACTTGAATCTTGCCGTCAAGGCTCAGATTTTCAGTAGGAAACAGGAGCGCATTTCCATGCCCAAGCGCACATTTCAACCCAATCGCCGCCACCGTGTGAAAACGCACGGGTTCCGCGCGCGTATGAAGACCAAGAGCGGCGCAGCCGTCCTCAGCCGTCGCCGCGCCATCGGCCGCAAGCGTGTGGCCGTGAGCGCTGGCTTCCGCGACTAGTCCCCTCCCGCCGTTCAGTCTGAGCCGGAATCGGGCGCCTTTGGCGGCCACTCCGGCTGGGACGCCCTCCGGCATCGCCATGAGTACCCCTCCCAAGTCTGCCCCGGACCAAGTGCTGCGCCGGTCTGACTTTCGGCCGCAGTCGCTGGCGGGGGCGCGCCTGTGCAAGCACGCCGACTATCAGCGCGCCTATGCGGCCAGCCGCAAGCGCCAGTCTGCCTCCATGAGCTGGTTCCTCGCCCCCCAGCAGCCCGCCTACCCTGGCGCCGAGCCGCCCGCAGGTCCGCGCGTCGGGCTCACCGCCGGCAAGGTGATGGGCAAGGCCCATGAGCGCAACCGCCTCAAGCGCCGCATGCGCGAGGCTCTGCGCCGCCATGTGGAGCTGCTGCCCCAGGGCTGCGACCTCATCCTCCATCCCCGCCGCTCCGTCCTGACCCTCGAATTTGCGAAACTCGAGGCGGAGGTGGTGCGTATCCTCTCACAGGCAAAGGCCGACGCGGCGCGACTGGGCCGCACTTCCCAGCCGCTTGCTGCGCCGCCCAGGCCGGTCCTATGACCCGCATCCTGCTGGCTATCCTCGCGTTCTATCACCGCTGGCTCTCTCCGGCGATTCACTCGCTGAATCCGGGCGGATGCCGTTATCTGCCCACCTGCTCGGAGTACGCCGCCGTGGCCATCGCCACGCACGGGCCCTTTAAAGGCGTTTTACTGGCTTGCTGGAGAGTTCTTCGCTGCCACCCCTTCTGCCGGGGAGGGCTCGATCCCGTGCCTCCCGCCGCTGTTCCGCGCCATATCCCCCACGAACCGTTACCATAGGAGAAGCGGCGGTCCGATGGCCTGCCTCCTCCAAACGACAGGAAGTATCCCTTGCCCGAAATTAAGAACCCCAATCTCCAGACGCACGGCTCCGGCGGCGGCAGCGGCAGCGGCGGCGATATGCGCTCCACGCTGGCCTTCACCATGCTGATGCTCGTTGTACTCCTGGGCTATCAGTACTTTTTCAAGGCCAAGCCAGCCGCGCCCCCCGCGCCGGCCCAGACTCAATCCCAGGCGCAAACGGCGGCCGCACAAAATAATCAGGCTGGCCAGGTCTCCGCCGCCCAGGCGCCGTTGCCCGCGGGCTCCGCGCAGGCTGCCGCGGCCACGCCGGCCGTCACTGCCGCGCTGGAAACACAGACCATCGTCGAGAACGAGAAGTTCCGCATTGTCTTCACCAATCGCGGCGCGCAGGTCGAGCACTGGATCCTTCTGGACAAGCACTACCGGGATCGCACCGGCCCCGAGGGCAAGCAGCTCGACATGGTCAACTCCAAGGCCACGCCGTTCGACCGGCCGCTCGCGCTCTTCACCTATGAGCCGGCGCTCACCAGGGAACTGAACCAGGACGCTCTCTACCAGGTCACCACCTCCGGCGCCACTTCAGCCGCCGGAACCCTGATGGCGCCCTGCCAGGTCACCTTCCGCTATGTTGCCAACGGCCTGGATGTGGTCAAAACCTTCAGCTTCGACTCCAGCTACGTCATCAAGGTGGAGACCGAGGTCAAGCGCAACGGCGTGCCGGTGAGGGCGCTGGTCGAGTGGCCTGCCGGCCTGGGCGACCAGACCGACGCCATTCAATACGCCAGCGGCAAGTTCCTCTGGTCCATCGACGGCAAGGACGGCTCGACCGACGCCAAGAAGGTGAGCGGCAACGCCACCTCCGATCAGCCCTACGAGTACGCGGCCATCTCCGACTTGTATTTTGCCGCGGCCTTCCTGCCCGATAGTCCCGCCACCACGACCGCGGTCACCCTGCACAGCACCGTGGAAATGCCCAGCGACGCCAACGATCCCAACAGCCAGAAGCGCAAGATGGACGTCATCGGCCTGGCGGTGGGAGACTCGAGCGGCGACACCCGCCTGCGCCTCTTCGCGGGGCCCAAGGAAACCGACATCCTGAAAGCCATCCACGCCACCGGCGCGGACGGCAAGCCCACCGGTCCCACCCTCGAGCCCATCATCCAGTTCGGCATGTGGGCCATCATCGCCAAGCCCCTTTACCTGGCCCTGCGCTTCCTCCACGGCATGCTGGGCAGCGGACCCTACACCTGGGGCTGGGCCATCATCATCGTCACCGTCATCTTCAACCTCCTCATGCTGCCCACCCGCTTCATGATGATGAAGTCCTCGTTGAAGATGATGCGCATTCAGCCCAAGGTCGAGGCCCTCAAGAAGCGCTACGCCCATCTCAAAATGAACGACCCCAAAAAGGCCGAGATGAACACCGAGATGATGGCGCTCTACAAGACCGAGGGCGTGAACATGTACGGCGGCTGCCTGCCCATGCTCATTCAGATGCCGCTGTTCTTCGCCTACTATCGCGTTCTGCTCAACGCCGTCGAGCTGCGCCAGGCCCCCTGGTTCTGGCTTACCGACCTCTCCGCCCCGGACCCCATGTACATTCTGCCGATTCTCATCATCGTCTCCATGTTCCTGGTCCAGTTCCTCACTCCGTCGCCCGGCATGGACGCCTCGCAGCGGCGCATGATGGCCTTCCTGATGCCGGTCATCTTCGGCTTCTCCATGCTGCACTTCGCCTCCGGACTGGCGCTCTACTGGGGTACCGGCAACGTCATCAACCTGGGCATCCAGCTGATCATCAATCAGTCCCCGATGGGCAAGGAGATGCACGCCATCGCCGCCAAGCGGGCCGCCAAAAAGGCCGGCGCGAACCCCAAGACCCTCCAGGGCAAGCGCTAAGCTGCTCCAGCGTTCCACCCGCCCCGTTCAAGCCCAGCTTGAGCGGGGCTTTTCCTTGCCCCGTCACTGAGAGTCTTGCTCGCCAAAATGGGTGCCCCAGAGCTTGTCCTGAGCTTGTCGAAGGATCCCGATTCTGGGACCTGGGAAGGCACGACATTCAACTGCAAGCCGAGGAATCAGGCGCTCAAAGCCCTAGCTCGGCTGGGCGGCAAAGTAGTCGGCCACTTCCTGCCAGTTATTGACGCGGATAAATCCCGTGGCGGCCAGGTTGTGGGGGGCGGTGTAGAGCAGCCCCTGCCCCTCGAAGCGGAGCAGGTTCTTGGGCAGGTCGTCGATCAGGTAGTCGGCGCGCAGAATGCTCTTGTTGCCGCAAAAGACGTAGTGGGTGCAGGGAATGAAGGGAAAGTGGCGCTGCAGCCAGCGGTACTTGGGGCCCAGGGAGTTGGGCACCGTCATGGCCTGGGTGGCGATGAAGATCTCGAAGCGCGTGGCCAGGCTCTTCAGCACCTCCTGGGCACCGGGCATCAGGGCCAGGTCCTCAAAGAAATCCTCGGCGTCCAGAAAGGCGCGGAGCTGCTGCTGGCGGTCCAGGGGAGTAATCTCCCACAGCCCCTTGCCGGCCAGGTCCTCGGTGGTCACATCCTCGTCGAAGGTCTGGTTGTAGCGGCGCAGGTGCTCGGCCAGGGTGTCCGCCATGACCTCGTCCATATCCACACAGATGCGCAGCATGGGTGCTCCTCGAAGGGGGAAAAAGGGCCGATTGCGGCCCTTGGGAAAAGGGTAGCAGGGCCGGGGTGCGGGCAGCTAGGGCTTGGGGGCGGGGGCCATCGACGGGTCCCAGTAGAGCAGCCGTCCGCAACTGTCGCAGGTCAGCAGTTCGCCCTCGCGCAGTTGGTTCCAGGTCTGCGGGCGGACGCCCATGCGGCAGCCGGAGCACATCTGGTTTTTCGCGCTGGCCAAGCCGGAGCCTTTGGAAGAAAGAAGGCGGTCGTAGCGGACCAGCCACTCCGCCTCGATGAGCGGGCGCAGGGCTTCGCGTTGGACGTTGAGGGCGGCGATTTCAGCGGTGTATTCCTGCTGGCGCTGAGCAACGCGGGCGCGAACCTTGTCGAGTGCGCCGGAGAGGGTTTCCACGCTGGCGCGGGCGGCGGCCAGTGCGGCCTCCTGGGCCTCGGTGCGCTCCAGGCTGGCGAACTCCTCGCCTTCCAGACGTTCGATCTCCGCGGCGGCAAACCCCAGCTCGTGCTCGATGGCCTGGGCCTGGGCGGTGGTCGTCACCACGTCCATTTGCGCGCGCAGATGGGCTGCCTTCTTGCGGTGGACATCGGCCTCGCGGTCCAGGCGGGTGCGCAGGGTTTCCTCGCGGACCAGCGCATCGGAGGCATCCGCGGCCTGGCGCTGGGCGGCCGTCAATGCCGCCTCGGCCTGGGCGATTTCCGTGGGCAGGGCGCGCACCGCCAGCGTAAGGCGGGCCCGCTCCAGGTCCGCTGCTTGCAGCTTTACGAGGTTTTCAATGTGCGCTTGCATCGGTGCTATGAAGAATACGGCATTTACCTTCTATTAAGAAAATAGGGGCGCGGCGCATGCCGGGGATAAGTCTGTGTTTTCCCACCCATGCGCCAGAAAAAAGGCGCATGGATGGGGTACGGAGCTTTTCTGTCGGGGGAAGTACAGGAGAAGAAACCTTTTGCTCTCAAAGGTCTCAAAATCGAAATCCCCTTCGGCTCCGCTCAGGGCATGCTCTGGAGCCCCCGCCTCTGCGCTGAAGAGGACATCGGTTGCGGAAGAGCAAATCCTGCGACAATAGATGCGCAAACAGGAGGCGGACTTGACTGAGGTGCGGAAATCTTTCTGGCGCAGCAACCGTTGGCTGCGGTGGGTTGCAGGCGGGTTGCTGCTGGCGGCTGCGGCGGTGGCCTGGACGGTGGCCGTTCTGCTCCACCGGGCCGAGCCGTTCTTGCGCGCCCGCATCGTCGAGGGCTTGCAGGATCATTTTCACGCCAGGGTGGAGCTGGACAGCTTTCATGTTTCCCTGACCAACGGCCTGTGGGCCGAGGGCAAGGGACTTCGCATCTGGCCCCCGGCCCAGGTGGAGGGAGTCACCGTTCCTGGGATCGCGGCGGCGGGTGAGCCGCTCATCCGGCTGGAGGAGTTCCGCTTTCACGCGCCCTGGCACTATGCGCCGGGCAAGCCGTTTCATATCTCGGTGGTGGAGTTGAAGGGGTTGGAGGTTCATCTGCCGCCCCGGTCGCACTTTGCCAATCCACCAGAAGTCGCCGGGCAACCGGAAGCGCTACGACGCAAGATAGACGCCAGCCTGGTGAGCTTCATCGTAGACACCATCCAGTGCAACGGGGCGCACCTGGTGGTGGAGACCAGCAAGCCGGGCAAGCTGCCCATGGAGTTTGCCATCGAGCGCCTGAAGCTGACCGGCGTTGCCGCCGGCGGTGCCATGGGGTACGAAGCCGAGCTGACCAATCCGCGCCCGGTGGGCAAAATCTACGCTACCGGCAGCTTTGGCCCCTGGCAGGTGGCCGATCCCGGCGAGTCGCCGGTTGCGGGCAACTACCGCTTCGAGCACGCCGACCTGGCCAGCTTCAAGGGGATTGCGGGAATCCTCGACTCCACCGGCCGCTACCAGGGCACGCTGCGCGAGCTGGTGGTGGATGGGGAGACAGAAACGCCGGACTTCCGCCTGACCCACTTCGGCAACCCCCTGCCGCTGCACACGCGCTTCCACGCCAGGGTGGACGGCACCAACGGCGACACCTGGCTGGACCCCGTGGAGGCAACCCTGGGCCAATCGCACTTCTGGGTGCAGGGGCAGATTGTGCGGGTGACGGCGGCCGATGCCGCGGGCGCGCTCCACTCCATCGGCCACGACTTGGCCCTCACGGTCAACGTGGATCAGGGCCGGATTGAGGATTTTCTGCGCCTGGCCAGCCACTCGCCGACCCCGCTGCTCACCGGCGCCGTCTCGCTCAAGGCCGCGCTGCACATTCCGCCCGGCGCGGCGCCAGTGCATGAGCGGCTCAAGCTGAACGGCAGCTTCGCCCTGGACCAGGCGCAGTTTGCCAGCCCCAAAATCCAGAGCCGCATCGCGGAGCTGAGCTTGCGCGGTCAGGGCCTCCCCCAGAATGTGAAAACCATCGACCCGGCCAGCATCCGCTCCGCCATGCACGGCAGTTTCCAGGTGGCCGGCGGGGTGCTCTCCCTGCCCGCGCTGGATTACACCGTGCCCGGCGCGGAAATCCAGCTCAAGGGCACCTACGGCCTGGAGGGAGGCGCGCTGAACTTTGCCGGGTACGCGAAGATGCAGGCCACGGTTTCAAAGATGGTGGGCGGATGGAAGGGATTCCTGCTGAAGCCGGTGGACCGCTACCTCAGGAAAGACGGCGCGGGGACTGAAGTTCCCATCCACATTGAAGGCACGCGCGAGGAGCCGGAGTTCGGCATCGACTTTGGCGGCCTGACGGTCAATGCGGGGAAGAAGCGGTAGGGGGAACAGACGCACAGCTTTTTACCCTTGCCGCAAGAGCAACGCCGCGGCGAGGACGGGGACACCCGGCTGTTCGAGGGTATCCGAACCCTGGATTTCTGCCCTTTCGAAGGTGAGAAATCGGCTCATTTCCCGCGTCAATGTGTTAGTTTGGCTTGGTCACACCGTTGCCGAAAGCATGAGCAGCGGACGCAGACGAGGAGACCGCAATGCACTGGACCAAGTGTGTTTCAAGCAGCATCGCAATCGGTGCCGCAGCCCTGTTCCTGGGGGCTGCGACGCTTTCCGCGGGAGGGCAAACCGCACCCCCCAAAGCCGCAACGCAACCCGCCGCAACCTCCGCCGCCAGCGCCCAGGACTGGTGGAAGAACGCCGTCATCTACGAGATCTACCCGCGCAGCTTTCAGGACTCGAACGGCGACGGCATCGGCGACCTGAACGGTATTACCCAGCGCCTGGATTACCTGAAGGAACTGGGCGTGGACGCTATCTGGCTGACGCCCTGCTATCCGTCGCCGCAGGCCGACTTCGGCTACGACATCTCGGACTACGAGAACATCGACCCGCAGTACGGCACGCTGGCCGATTTCGACCATCTAGTGGCCGAGGCCAACAAGCGCCACATCCGCGTGATCATGGATATGGTGATGAACCACACCTCCGACCAGCACAAATGGTTCCTGGAGTCGCGTTCCTCGCGCACCAATCCCTATCGCGACTGGTACATGTGGCACGACGGCAAGGGTGAAACGGCTACCGACAAGGGAGAGCCGCCCAACAACTGGGGGTCGGCCTTTGGCGGCTCGGCCTGGCAGTGGGACGAGAAGACGCGCCAGTACTACTACCACAAGTTCTACGTCCAGCAGCCCGACGTGAACTGGGACAACCCCAAGATCCACGAGGCCTTCAAGAACATCATGCGCTTCTGGCTCAAGCGCGGCGTGGCCGGGTTCCGCTTTGACGCCATTACCACGCTCTTTGAAGATCCCCAGATGCGGGATGAAGACGTGCTCAAGGACAAGGACGGCAAGCCGTTGATGGGCCCCGATGGCCGCCCGCGCCTGAGCGACACCCGGACCGACAACCTGCCCGGCGTGCACCCGGTGATGGAAGAGATGCGGGCCGCTTCGGACGAGTTCGGATCGGCCGGATTCCCCGGTACGCGCGTGCTGATTGGCGAGACCTACCTGCCCAATATCGCCGAACTGGCCAAGCAATACGGGCCGGAGGGCAAGCCGGAGTTCCACCTGCCCATGGACACCCAGGTGGCCTTCATCAACAAGCTGGATGTGGACGCTTTCCGCGCCAGGCTGGAGGATGCGGAGACCGGGCTCAACGGGCACACGCCGCTGCTGCTCTTTGACAACCACGACAACCCGCGCATCGACGCGCGCTACGGCGACGGCGTCCACGACACAGACATCGAGCGGGTGCTCTCGACCATTCTCTTCGCCAGCCGGGGCACGGCGCTCTTCTACTACGGCGACGAGATCGGCATGAAGACCACGCCGCCCGAACGCAAGGAAGACGTCAAGGATCCGGTGGGCAAGTTGGCCTGGCCGATGTTCAAGGGGCGCGACGGCGAGCGCACCCCGATGCAGTGGAATGCCAGCGCCAACGCGGGCTTTACCACCGCCGCGGCCACGCCGTGGCTGCCGGTGCCGCCCACCTACACCACCGTCAACGTGAAGGCCGAGCTGGGCAATCCCGACTCGCTCTTTACCTGGTACCAGAAACTCATCGAACTCAAAAAGACCAATCCGGCCTTCGAGCACGGCGCAGACACCATGCTGGATACAGCCAATACCAAGGTGCTGAGCTGGATGCGGCAGGAGCCCGGTGCGCCGGCGGTGGTGGTCTCGGTCAACTTCACGGCCGAGCCGCAAACCGTGAGCCTCACCTTCCCCGGCTCGACCGGCAAGCTGAAAACCCTGCTCAAGACCCCCGGCGCGGCCGATCCGGCCTGGCTGGGCCAGTTCGAGCTGGGCCCGTTCGGCGTGTTTGTCGGGGAAGTGCAGTAACCCTCAACCCGTAACTCCCCTCAACCATAGCTCCACTGAAATACCTGCGGCGGTCCCCAAATCAAAGAGGGACCGCCGCATGCGTTTGGATCTGCTTTCACGCAGAGCGCAAGGCACTGGGTGCCCCACCCTCGCGACGTCGTTGTCTTTGTCGCCAGGGTGGGATGGCATGATGCCCGCATTGCTGGAACCGCCAAGATTCGTTTGCAGCGCAGGCATCTGCAAATGCTCCACAGCGTCCTGCCTGGTCTTTCAAATAGAAAAGATGCGAAATGCGGTGCACACCGAGCCACCGGAGCTATATTGGCTCGTAGCCGGCAAAACAAGCCGGGATGCGCCGGAACAAGCAAAGCCCCCCGGCCCCTCTTTGGCCGGTTGGGCGAAAGGCGGTTGACCATGAAACGCTGTCTGTTCCTTCTCGTGCTCGCGGCTCTCTCCCTTGCCATCGTTGCGGGCGCCAAACCCAAAAAGCAGAAAGCAACTCTTCCGGCGGCCTTCGACCATGCGCAGTACGTTCATGTGGAAGCGATGGACGGCGATAGTCTCGATCCAGACGTGCTGCCCGAGGACCGGCAGGCAATCGGCAACGTCGAGCAGGGCCTGCGCGACTGGAACCGCTATTCCATCGCCCTGCGGCGCGACCAGGCGGATCTCGTCTTTGTGGTGCGCAAGGGCCGTACCGCCAGCGTGATTCCCCATGTGGTCGGCCTGGGCGGCCACCCGCAGGACAGGAGCGGCTTCCCCCAGGATCCATCCCGCGGAGACAGCGCTCCAGGGGTGGGCGTGGGCGCAGAGGCCGGCCCCGCGGACGACATGCTGTCGATCTACATGGTCAACCCTTCCGGGGCTCTCATCGGCCCCATCTGGTCCTACAGCCTGAAGGGCGGCCTGGACATGCCGGCCCAGATGCTGCTCAAGCGCTTGCGCCACGAGGTGGAAACAGCCTATCCAAGGTGAGTTCGCTGCCGTTTGCATAACTCCGGTTCGGCTCAGCCCGCCCCTGTAACCTGCCCGACTTGCCCATCCCGTATAATTCACCGTTGCTTCAAGTGGAAGCGGCGGAGGATGCCAATGGACGTAGCGTTCCTGATTTTCCTGGCGATCGTGGCCATTATCGTGCTCTCCCTGGTGCTGGGAAGCTTCTTTACCGTCAACACGGCCCAGGTGGCAGTCATCACGCGCTTCGGCAAGTTCCTGCGCGTGGCTGAGCCGGGCTTGAACTGGAAGATGCCCTACTTCGACTCCGTGACCGGCATGGTGAGCCTGCGCGTCAACCAGATCACCCTGACCATGGAGACCAAGACCAAGGACAACGTCTTCGTCACCATTCCCATCTCGGTGCAGAATCGCGTCCGCCCGGAAAAGGTCTATGACGCCTTCTACAAGCTCTCTGACCCGGTGGCGCAGATCAAGAGCTACGTCGAGCAGGTGATCCTGGGCCATGTGCCGGGCATGACGCTGGACGAGGTCTTTGCCTCGCAATCCTCCATTGCCGCGGCCGTCAAGCTGGAGCTGGATGCGGACATGGCCACCTTCGGCTACGAGATTGTGAATGTGCTGGTCACCGACATCGTCCCCGACGCCAAGGTCAAGTCGGCCATGAACGACATCAACGCCGCCCAGCGCGAGCAGGTGGCCGCCAACGCCCGTGGCGAGGCGGAGAAGATCCTGGTGGTCAAGAAGGCCGAGGCCGAGGCGGAAAGCAAGGCGCTCCAGGGCCAGGGTATCGCCAACCAGCGCAAGGCCATCATCGAGGGCCTTCAGACCTCCGTCGAGCAGTTCCAGAAGGCCGTGGAAGGCGCGTCGTCCAAGGAAGTGATGCAGCTGGTGCTGGTGACGCAGTACTTTGACACCCTCAAGTCCATCGGCGAGAACGACAAGACCAACACGCTGTTTCTGGCGCACACCCCGGGGGCGGTCACCGAGGTCTCGGAGCAGATTATGCAATCCATGCTGGTGGCCGAGCGAGCCAGGGGCTGATGGAGCGTGGTGCCTTCCCACCCTTTCTGCAAAGGCCGCAGGAAGGATGGGGCACCCGCAGTGTTATGCCTGTGCAAGGGTGGGCCATCCGCCAATGATCCGGGCTAGTGTCATGCAAACCACAAAGAGAAAGGATTATATCGTGCGGAGAATATTGTTAGTGCTTGTATTAGCTGCGTGTTGTGTGCCCGCGGCATTTTCCAAAACCCCGAAAGATCTGGAGCCGGTTTTCATGGATACAGATTTTCATTTCAGCCAGATTGACACCCTCTGTGTCTCGCCTGTACTCGACCTGAGATCGGACCGGACGCTGCAGGTACTGCTTGATGGCCCACCTCATCAATCTGGCGGTATATCCCATCTTAGCCCCGGTGACGCGCTTGAAAATGTACTTGGCAGAATTGGCTATAAGACCTCCAAATGTAACTCCATCAATGCCACATTGGCGGACCTGAATACTCCGACGGATGCATGGATGAAAAAGCTGGACTTTGGAGAGTCCAGGTGGCTATTTGTTACCGTGGTTGAATATGTATATTCTCCGGAATACTACCTTGTCACAGGTCAGACCTATTCAATTGTTTCCGGCTATCTTTTCGAGAAGAAGTCGACTGGCGTAAAACTTGTGCTGCACGATCGAGTTACAGGCATGGATGATCGTTTGCGTTTAGGACTGTCTCCCATAGGATCATTCAAGAAAGTGAGTGATTCGTTCAGAGAGTCCCAATGCACCGCCGCAGTCGATGACGGTATTGTAACCATCTTCCATAAATTTGAAGTTAGAGATAAGAAAATTGGGATTGGTTACGTTCCATCCGTTACTGAAACTGAGAGCTTCAACGTCTCGTGCGACGCACTTTGGATTGCGCTTAACGATACGCTTAAGAACGCTGAGGCCTACGAAATTATTCAGATCGACAGCGCGGACCGGATGGCTGTTTTCAGCATACAGGCTAAAGTTCGCCACTTGGACGATGCCGTACTGAAGCCTGAAAATGGTTCCTGCTCAATGCGAGTAACCGAGCCTCATCATGAAAGCAGACTCTCTAAGTTGGACTCGAAATCGATCTTCGAGCGCGTCCATACGTCTCTATCGAAGTAAAGCCGGTTTAAGGTGATCACCGAGGCAATGGAGGACTCTCTCAATTGCCGGGTGCCCCGCTCTTGACCGGCCGATAGATGTCAGGGTGCTCCATCCTTCCGCAGCTTTACTTTACCGCGGAGGGGCGGGAGCCGGCGCAGCCTTGCGAGTGAACACACCTTCAGACAGGTTCATCCCGCCAGTTTCCTCCCCCGCCGCCTCAGAACAGCCCCATACGGGCAATTCCTAATATGTATTCGATTGCATCCGAATTCTGCGGATTCTTGCCGAAACCCAGCCGGCCGTGTTTGACTGGTTGCCAAAGGTGGATCGACCGAATGTCTTACATCCTTGCACTGGACCAGGGAACAACCAGTTCCCGCGCGATTTTATTCGACCAGGCAGGCGCCATTGCCGCCTCGTCGCAGCACGAGTTTGAACAGTTCTTTCCGCAGGCGGGATGGGTCGAGCACGACCCCATGGAAATCCTCACCAGCCAGCTTTCCTGCGCAGTTGAAACGCTGGCCCGCGCCGGTGCGCGCCCCAGGGATGTGGCGGCCATCGGCATCACCAACCAGCGCGAGACCGTGATTGTGTGGGAGCGGGCAACCGGCAAGCCGATTTATCCGGCGATTGTGTGGCAGGATCGCCGCACCGCCGCGCAGTGCAGCCAGTTGGAGGAGAGCGGCGTCGGCGATGACGTTTCCAACCGCACCGGCCTGGTCCTCGATCCTTATTTCTCCGCCACCAAAGTCGGCTGGATCCTCGACCATGTCCCCGGCGCCCGCGCCCGCGCCGAGCGCGGCGAGCTGGCCTTTGGCACTGTCGACAGTTGGCTCATCTGGCACCTCACCAGCGGCTCCCGCCACGTGACCGACGTGACCAACGCCTCGCGCACCCTGCTCTTCAACATCGTCAAGGGCGAGTGGGACCCGGAGCTGCTGCGCATCTTCAACATCCCTGAAAGCCTGCTGCCCGAGGTGGTCTGGTCCAGTGAGCTGGTGGGCGAGGTGACCACCACGCTGGGACTGGGCGGCACGGTCATCGCCGGCATTGCCGGGGACCAGCAGGCGGCGCTCTTCGGCCAGCTCTGCTGGGGGCCGGGCGAGGCCAAGAACACCTATGGCACCGGCTGCTTCCTTTTGCAGAACATCGGTACGGGGTTCATGCGCTCCAGGCACCGGCTCATCACCACCCTGGCGGCCAGCGCCCAGCATCGCCTGGAGTACGCGCTCGAAGGCAGCATCTTCATCGGCGGGGCCGTGGTGCAGTGGCTGCGCGACAATCTCAGGCTGATCGGCTCCTCGTCCGAGGTGGAAGATCTGGCGGCCAGCGTGCCCGACAACGGCGGCGTAGTGCTGGTGCCGGCGTTCGTGGGCCTGGGCGCGCCCCACTGGGACCCCCACGCCAGTGGATTGCTGATCGGGCTGGGCCGCGGCACCAAGCCGGGCCACATTGCGCGCGCGGCTCTTGAGAGCATCGCTTTCCAGGTGGCCGACGTGCTGGAGGCCGTGCAAAGCGAGTCTGGCACGCCCCTGGCGGCGTTGCGCGTGGATGGCGGCGCCGCGGTCAACAACCTCCTCATGCAGTTCCAGGCCGACCTGCTGGGCGTGTCGGTGGTGCGGCCGCGGGTTACTGAGACCACCGCCCTGGGCGCGGCTTACCTGGCCGGGCTGGCGACGGGATTCTGGGCCGGGCCGGAGGAACTGCGGGCCAAGCGCCAGAACGATGTGCGCTTTGAACCCAGAATGGATGCCGCCGAGGCCGCCGAACGCCGCGCCAAGTGGCGCCGCGCCGTCGAGCGAAGCAAGAACTGGACCGAGTAGGAAGACAGGAGCGAACGATGCAAAGGGAAACCATGGTGCGCAATGTTCGCGAGCGGCAAGAGCCGTGGGACATTGTGGTGATCGGTGGCGGCGCCACCGGTGTGGGCGTGGCCGTGGATGCGGCGGCGCGCGGCTTGAGCGTGGCGCTGCTCGAGGCCCACGACTTTGGCAAGGGAACCAGCAGCCGCAGCACCAAGCTGGTGCATGGCGGCGTGCGCTACCTCGAGCAAGGCAACATCCCCCTTGTCATGTCGGCCCTGAAAGAGCGCGGCCTGATGCGCCAGAATGCGCCCCACCTGGTCCACGATCTGGCCTTCATCGTGCCCAATTACACCTGGTGGGAGGCGCCCTTTTACGGCATCGGGCTCAAGCTCTATGACCTGCTGGCCGGCAAGTACGGCTTTGGCGCTTCAAAACTGCTCAGCAAGGAAGAGACGCTGGAGCGCCTGCCGGCCCTGGAGCCCAACGAACTGCGTGGCGGAGTGGTCTACTACGACGGCCAGTTCGACGACGCGCGCCTGCTCATTCACCTGGCCATGACGGCCGCCGATCACGGCGCCACCCTGCTCAATTACTGCCCCGCCACCGGCCTCAAGCGCGACGCGGACGGCTATGTGAACGCCGTGACGGCGCGCGATGAGGAGACCGGAGAAGAGCTGACCCTTCCAGCGCGGATGGTGGTCAACGCCACCGGCGTCTTCACCGATTCGGTGCGGCAGATGGCCGATCCCCAGGCCGAGCAACTGGTGGTCACCAGCCAGGGCATTCACCTGGTCTTCGACCGCTCGTTCCTCAAGGGCGACACGGCCCTCATGGTGCCCAAAACCAGCGATGGCCGGGTGCTGTTCGTGATTCCCTGGCACGGGCACGCCGTGGCCGGCACCACCGATACCCCGGTCGACGCGCCCAGCCTGGAGCCCCGTCCGCTGGAAGCGGAGATCGATTTCATTCTGGAAACGGCGGCGCGCTTCCTGGTCCGTCCGCCCACCCGCAAAGACGTGTTGGCCGTCTACGTGGGCCTGCGCCCGTTGGTGAAGGGCGAAGGCAAAACCTCGGCCCTGTCGCGCGATCACCTCATCCACGTGGACCCCTCCGGCCTGCTCACCATTACCGGCGGCAAGTGGACCACCTACCGGCACATGGCCGAGGACGCCGTGGACCACGCCATCACCCTGGGCAAGCTGGCGGATGCGCCCTGTCCGACCAAGAACCTGAAGATTCACGGCTACATGGAGGACTCCGCCACCCTGGGCAGCCTGGAGGTCTACGGCTCCGACGCCGCGGCCATCCATACCCTGGCCGAGGACCCGGTCCTCGGAGCGCAACTGCACTCCGAGCTGCCCTACATTGCGGCCGAGGTGGTGTGGGCGGCGCGCGCCGAGATGGCGCGTACGGTGGAAGACGTGCTCGCCCGGCACACCCGCGCGCTGTTCCTGAACGCCAGCGCGGCCATCGCCATGGCCGAGCCCGTGGCCCGGCTGCTGGCTGCCGAACTGGGCCGCGACGAGGCCTGGGTTGCGGCGCAGGTCAAGGAGTTCTGCATCCTGGCGAAGCAGTACCGGGTGGGGTAACCCGCGGTCGGGAACCTCTGCATAAGGCTCGATTGTGTTGGGGCACGGCTTATGAGGAAGGTTCCCATCCAAGGAGGTTGATATGGCGGCAACGGTTTGCAGTCACATTGCCGAGCACTTGAAGAAGGTGAAGCCGCAAAGCAAGGGTTGCGCGGAGTGCCTGGCCAGCGGAGACTCGTGGGTGCATCTGCGCATGTGCCTGGAGTGCGGGCATGTGGGCTGCTGCGACTCGTCAAAGAACCGCCATGCCCGCGCGCATTTTCATGCTGCCGGGCATCCGCTCATCCAATCCGCCGAACGGGGCGAGGACTGGCGCTGGTGCTTCATCGACGACGTCTATTTGTAAGGCGAGGTCAGGTTGCTGGGCCGGTCGAGGGACGTGGCTTCCCACCGCAGCGCCAGAAAGCGAACTTCAGGTTCTTCGATTCCCCTTCGCTGTGCTCCGGGTCGCTCCGAATGACAGCATGGATGGAGCACGGGGTTTTGCAGGCTACTCGAATCGCTCTTCGTCGAACGCCGCTTCGAAATCCTGTCCGCCGTAGAAGATGCCAAGGATCGTCGCCACCTCGCCTGTCACCTCGAAGGCGATGCTGACGCGCCGCCGAAAGCCGATCACGCGCAGTCCGGGACGAATGTCGTCCCGCCGCGTGCCCTGCATGGGGAAGGATTTCAAGCTTTCGCATTGCTCCAAAATGGCGCCGGTGTAGCGGGCTGCAATCTCGGGCGACGCCGCTGCGGCAATGTGGAAGTAGAGAGCGACGAGTTGCGTCTCAGCTTCCGGGGCGTACACGACCCTATTCATCAACCGTCACGGAGAGCGGATTTGTGCGCCGCCGCGAGCGAAGCGCGCATCTGGTCTGCCGAAGCAGCGCGCGAGGGATCGGTTTTCATCGCGTCGTAGGCTGCGGCCACATCTTCCCTGAGCCACGTTTCCAGGGCACGATTGTGCATCTCCAGGGCGCGCAGTCCGTCGCGAAAAACCTCGCTCTCCGTGGCGTATTCTCCGGACTCAACCCTGGCGCGGACCATCTCGGCCATCTCGTGGGGCAGAGTGATGCTGAACTGCTGGGTGGTGCGCATGGATTTGCCTCCGATCGAGTAGGATTAAATCCTACTCGCGTTTGCCGCAGCTTTCCACCCGCCTTCGGTCATCGCAGCGTCGATCCCTCACGCCAGCGCCACTTCGATCTTCTTGGCATCCGCATCCAGCTTCACGATCTTGAAGCTGCGGATCTGGCCTTCGCCCAGGGGCTCGGGTTGGGCGCTGGCGGCGACCGTGTTGCCCTTCCAGCGGTCCTTCAGCATCGACGAGAGGTTGGAAAGATCGACCTTGCCGGCGGCCTTCGCTTCCTTGATGGCAGTAGGCGCCGAAGGCGCGGCTGCCGCACCGCAGGTGCCCCGGATGCCTTCGCCCAGTTCGACGATGGTGAAGTTCTGCAACTGCTCGATCACGCGGCCGGTCACCACGTCCCCTGCCTTGTGCTCGGCGATGTACTCGTCGATGTCGGTGGGGATGAGCTGCTTCATGCTCAGCTTGATCTGGTGCTTGTCGGTGTCGATGGCCAGCACTTGCGCCTTCACCCGCTGACCGGCGCGCAGCACGTCCGAGGGATGCTCGATGCGCTTCTCGGCGCTGATCTCGCTTACGTGGACCAGCCCCTCGATGCCTTCGGCCAACTCCACAAAGGCGCCGAAGTTCATCAGCTTGGTGACCGGGCCCTCAATCTGCGAGCCCACCGGGAACTTCAGTTGCACGTCGCTCCAGGGGTCGCTGAGGGTCTGCTTCAGGCCCAGCGAAATGCGCCGTTCCTCCGGCTTGATGCCCAGAATCACGGTGTCCACCGTGTCGCCCTGCTTGAGAATGTCGCTGGGATGCCGCACCTTCTTGCCCCAGGACATCTCCGAAATATGAATCAGCCCTTCCAGGCCGGGCTCGATCTCGACAAAGGCCCCGAAGTCGGCCAGCCGGGTCACCGTGCCGGTAATGCGCTGGCCGGCCACCAGCCGGCCGGGAACCGTCTCCCAGGGCTCGGCCTGCAACTGCTTCAGTCCCAGCGAAATTTTCTTGGTCTCCTGGTCGATTTTGAGGATCTTGACTTGCAGCTCCTGGCCCACGGTCACCACGTCTTCGGCCTTGGCCACGCGGCTGTGTGCCATATCGCTGATGTGCAGCAGGCCGTCGATGCCGCCCAGGTCCACAAACGCCCCATAGGGCGCCAGGCTGCGCACCGTGCCGCTGACAATGTCGCCTTCCTTCATGGCGTCGCGGCGCGACTCGGCAAGCCCGCGGGCCTGCTCCTCAAGCACCACGCGGCGATCCACCACCACGTTTTCGTCGGTCACGTCCAGCTTGGTGATGCGGCAGGTAATCTCCGTGCCCACCAGCTTTTCCAGTTCCGCCGCGTCCTTGGCGCCGCTGCGGCTGGCCGGCATGAAGGCGCGCACGCCCACATCCACGCTCAGTCCGCCCTTGATGACCTCTGTGACAGTGCCCACCACGGCGGTCTTGTCGGCAAATGCCGCCTCCAGGGCTGACCAGTCGCGCGGCTGGGCCACCTTGAAGCGCGACAGCACATAGTAGTGCTCCTCGTCGCGGCCGGTCACGGAGACCGGGAAGCTCTGGCCCGGCTCTACCCCTTCGGCATTGTTGTCGAAGGCGGAGCGGGGCAGCACGCCCTCGGCCTTGTAGCCGATGTCCAGAAACACCTGGTCGGCGGAGAGGGAGACGACCGTGCCCTGCAACTGCTTGGAGCCGGCCTCGCCGCGATGCGTGTGGCTGCGCTCGAAGGCGGAAAGCAGATCGGCAAAGGACTCGGTAGGCTCCTCGGCGGGCTCGGGTACGGCGTCGGGGGTGGTTTCGGCGGTGGGCAAGGACTCTGGAAGGCTGTCGTTGGTCATGATGTTTTCCCTACCATTGTCCCATGATTCAACGGCGGGCGCGCCGGCACCTGCGGTGCGGCCAACTTTGGCCCCTGCGGTGGGGCCGACTTTGGCTGATGAGATGCAAGCTTTCCCACCCTCGCTGCAGAAGAAATCCGCAAGGATGGGGCACGGAGTTTCGACCCGGACGTGGCGGCGGCCTATGGGAAATCAGTCACCTTGGGGGTCACGTGCGTCTTGATGGAGGTCGCCCCTCCCGTATCGTCAATCACGTTCGAGATTTCGCCCAGGTTGCCCAGCGCCACTGTGATCATGTGGTGGAAGCGGACGCCCGGCGCGTGCGGCGCCTCAATCGCCCGGCTGAGCGTGACGTCGGGACGCAGAAAGACCGAGTAGATGCCCAGCCCCCAGGCTTCGTGGGTGGTTACCCGGTCGGCCACCTTGTAGCTGGCCCAGCCGTTCGTGCCCGCTCCGCTCGTGTAGCTCTTCTGGTCCGGCGGATCGTAGGGGATCTCGGATTGGTAGAAGTAGGTGCGCCCGCCGTTGCCGTTCCAAAGCACCTGGTACTGCTGGTGATGTTCCACAAACAGGCCGTAGGCGGTGACGTTGTTGCCGTTCACCACCAGGCCGTTCACGCTGGTGTTCTGGTCCCAGCCCACGCCGGCGCCGTGATCGGCGCGCCAAATCCAGGTGTGGTCCACAATGGTGTCGTTTGCGTTGATGCGCAGATTGACCACCGCGCGGCCTACGCCCGCGCCGCCCACGCGGAAGAAGACGTCGTGCAGCGAGATGGGATTCCTGGCGTGGTCAGTATGGCTGCCCTCCGGTCCCACCTCCAGCAGAACCGGCGAGGCCGCAGGCCCGGCGTCAAACAGCAACCCGGCCAGGATGATGCCGTCCGCGTCCGCCGTGGTCATGGCGGCCGTGCCGTTTACCGGGCGCAGCGTGGCAAAACCCAGGCCCATCACCACGGTGTTGGGCCGGGTGACGCGGAGGGCCTCGGAGAGATCGTAGATTCCAGGCGTCAACAGCAGATTCCTGCCTTGGGCCAACTGGGCATTGATGCTGGCCGCTGTATCCACACCGGGGTGGGCGATGTAGAACCGGCCGAGGGGAATGGACTCTCCGGGCGTGGACCCGGAGCGCCAGGTAACGCCCGCGCTGTTGGTCACGAGCGCCGGAACCCGGACGCTGTAGTTGCCGCGCGCATCCACCTGGAGGAAAGGCTTCTCGCGAACCACCGGCGTCAGGGCCACTTTGGTGTAGGGCGGCGTGGGCCACTCGCCCGCGGGCGGATGGGGGACGCCGACAAAGACCATGTTCCAGTTGGCTCCGGTCCAACTGCCCCACTCGCTGTTGCGGCTGATCCACTGCTGCTGCGGGCCGGAGTCTACATTGCCGTCCACCAGCGAGTCAGACATCCAGCCCCCGCTGGCCCAGCCGTGCTGGTGCAGCACCAGGTTGCCCTCCACGTGCATGCGGCGAAAGGGAACAGCCTGGGAAACCGCCCACTGCATGCTCCCGCCGCTCGGCGTCACGGCAAAGCCCTCCGCCGCCCGCCAAAAGGTGCAGGTGGCGTTGTTGTGGGGAAGGCTGGCGTCGGCGTGCACGTTGCCGCCGATGTGCACGCTGTCTGGCGTCGCCCCCAAACCCAGCACCTCGGTGTAGAAGCCCACCGGAACATCCACCTTGTAGTTGCCGGGCAGAAAGAAGAAGGCGTTGCGCTGCGAGCCAAATTCGTTTTCGCGCTGCACGGCGTAGACCCTGTCGATCTGAGCCTGGATGGCCGCCGGCGCCATCGACGGACTGAAGATCGAGACGTTGGGGCCGAAATCGGGCTTGGCCGGGGCTTCGCCCAACGCCGCGCAGCCGCCACACACCATCGCCAGCAGAACCATGCCGAACCGGACCCTCATTCCCCCGCCAGCGCCGCCCGGACCAAAATGCACTGAGTGTTTCATCTCGCCTCTTTCAGGTTGGTATGGTAGCGGCTCAAGCCAATGCAGGCAATCCTCACGCACTTCCGCAATTCTGGACACGGTGCAGCCCGAAGAGAGAGAATCTCGGACGCAGGCAATGGGCCAGATTAAACGTTTTTCCAGGCTGCCGTGGAAGTTCGCGCACCGGGCAGCTCCCCTCTGCGTCCAATAACGTGATGCGCTTGCACCGGTGGTGAGCAAGGCCGTGCGCTGCTTCCTGCCGCAGGACTGCAAACCTTCCGCCGACTTGCCTGAGGAGAAAGAAAGATGAACGTTGCTTCGCGCAGAAGTTTCTTGAAAGCCGCGGGCGCGGTGGTTGCGGCCACCTGTGCCGGGGTTGAAAAATTGGCCGCCAAACCCCTCAGCCTGCCCATCGGGCTGCAGCTCTACAGCGTGCGCGAACTACTGCCCAAGGACTTTGACGGCACTCTGCGCAAAGTGGCTGCCGCGGGCTACACCGAGGTCGAAGCGGCCGGCTACTACGGCCTGTCTGCCACCGAGTTCCGCCGCGCCATGGACCGCGCCGGGCTGCGTTGCGTCAGCACCCACCACTCCATGGCCGAGCTGGTCGAGCGCCTCGACCAATGGACCGAGTATGGCTACCGGCTGGGTCTGGACTACCTCGTCTGCCCCTCGCCCATGCACCGCGACCGCGGGGCCACCGGGCCGCTCACTCTGGACGACTGGCGTTGGGCCGCGGGCGAGCTCAACCGCATCGGCGAGAAGGTGAAGGCCGCCGGCATGACCTTCGGCTATCACAATCACGGCCCGGAGTTTGGCTCCGAGGGTGGCGTGGTCTTCTACGACGAACTGCTCCGGCTCACCGATCCCAAGCTGGTGGTCTTTGAGATGGACTGCGGCTGGGTGGCCTCCGCCGGGCGCAATCCGGTGGACTACCTGAGCAAGACGCCGGACCGCTTCCCGCTACTGCATGTCAAAGACATGGTGAAGGGCGAGAACGGCCAGTTCCACTCCACGGTGATGGGCCGCGGCGTGGTGGATTACCGCCCCATTCTGCACGCCGCCACCGGCCTCAAGCACTACTTCATCGAGCAGGAGGAGTTCGACATCGACCCCATTGAAGCCCTCCGCCTGGACGCCGACTCCATGCGCAAGCTGGACGTTTGAGGCGTGCTGCTTGCTTAGAGCGTTTCTCCTGAAGGTGTAGAGCTTTGGGTGCCCCACCCTCGCCGCGTTTCTGTTTTTGCGGCCAGGGTGGGCTGGCATGAACCCGCACACTCATTGCCGAGCCGCAGAAGTGGGGTGCCCCGTGCTTCCGCAGGCCTCGCGCGGAAGGGTGGCAGGCAATCCGAAAACCGTCCAGCCGCCCTCCCTTTCGGGTACGCTGGGGACATGAATGTATTCGACGAGAAGCGGACGGAGCTGGAGCAGCACGAGTTCATGATGGGCGTGGAGCGCGGCCGGCTGGCCGTGGCACTGGACCTGCTGACGGACTCGCTCATCCTGGTGGGTCAGCACGGGGTCTACTGCGCCTCCAGCCGCAACCCCAACCAGCCGGCCCTCGACCTGCAGGCGGTGCTGGGCGGCATGGAGGGCGCCAAGGCGCTCATCCAGTCGGTGATGGAGGAGCTGCGCCGTCAGCGCGAAGCCCAACGCGATGCGGATCCGGCCCAAGGCCCTTCGGCCAGCTGACCGCGCCCGGAAAGATTCAAAGTGCGCTATGCTGGTAATGCGCGCCCGTAGCTCAGCTGGATAGAGCGAACGCCTCCGGAGCGTTAGGTCGGGAGTTCGAATCTCTCCGGGCGCACCATATTTCTCCTGTCTTTCCCCCTCCGCAATCAGCACCCTGTCCCCGCCGCGATCTTCGGCGGCGCTCCGCTTGATCACTGCCGAGGAAGGGCCGACCGGGGCGCTCAGGAGCCGTTTGGCTGCCATCCCTAGCGGAATCCCGGTGCTGTAGCCTCAAGCATCCGACGGTGAATTGTGCTCCGCCCGCATAGAGGCCGGTTAGACTGGAAAGGGCTGGCGAAGCACTTCGCACCCGGCCCGGACAAGGCAAAAATGCACTTCGACTTTGGTTTTTCGACGGTTCAGATTCTCTGGACGCTGACGTTTGCAGCCCTTCTGGTGCTGCTGGTGGTTTTGCTGGGGCGCGACCGCATCAAGCGCTATCCGTGGTTCACGGCCAGCGTTGCGCTGGTGGCAGTGCGGCTGCTGGCCAGCCGCATGCTGTTTGGCCGGCTGCCCTCCATCACCCTGAGCGCCATCTTCATCACCCTTGCCGATGCGGCGGCGCTGGTTGGCCTGCTGGTGCTGGTGGAGCTGGCGCGGCGCGCCTTTCTCGGCGCTCAGCGGCGCACCTGGCTGGTGGGGATCCTGGCCCTGCTGGCCGTGGGAGCCGCTGTGCTGTACTTCTGGGGACCGTGGCCTGACCGCAAGACCATCACCCTGGACTCCTACCTCGCCGTTCTGCGGCTCATGCAGTTGGCAGCGCAGAAGGGCGCCATGCTGGTGAACGTGCTGACCATCGAGCTGGGCCTTCTGGTGGTGCTCTTGGGCCGCCGCTTCAAGGCCGGCTGGCGCAGCCACACGCAGCTGATCGCCATCGGCCTTTCCACGGTGGCCATTGCGCAACTGGCCGTCCAAGGGGCTTGGCAGATCATCGCCATGCGGGCCGCGCCGCAAACCCAGTCGGAGTACGAGCGCATCCTGGGCCTGCGCGACAAGCTCTTCAACGCCAACAGCGTCATCTATGTGGCCGTGCTGGTGTGGTGGATCGTCTGGCTGTGGCTGGACGAGCCGGGAGCCGCCGCCGGGGCTGCGACGCAGATTCCAGCTTCCGCCGGCGTGGTAGAAGCCAAGGCAGACGCCCCAGGCAAAGCAGAATAGAAAGACCCGATTGTAGTGCTCTCCCCTTCTTGCGGCAATAACCAGGTTGCCGCAAGAAGGGTTCGCCCAGCGGTACCCCGCCGCGGTTTCTGTTCCCTACTCCCTACTCACTACTCCCTCAATCAGATCTTTACCGCGACCTTGGGCGAATCGGCAGTTGCCGCGGGCGCGGCGGCCTTGGCCGGCGCTGCATGTGCCCCGGACGACACCGTGAGCGGAACCGCGATCGTGGTCGCGATGCCCAGATAGCTGTCCACCGTCGTAACGCTGGTCCCCAGCGAAGAGGCGATCGACGACACGCTCTGGCCGGCCTGATGCATGGTTTCAGCCTGGGCCGCGGCAGACAACTTGACCGTGTCTTGCGGAACCGCGGCGGCCGGGCTGCTCTGCGCCGGGCCGGTCCTGGCGGATGCTGCAAGCTCTGTGACGTTGGACGGGAATGCACTGGAGATTCCGAACGAAGACATGGTGGCTCCTTTGACTCCGTTGGGACTTTTCCGCCCATGAAGCCGTGCAGGGGCAAATGAACGGGAACGGGCTGCGGAGCTCTGGGGGTCCTATCGGCTGCTAGCGGGCCTCTGGAGAGGGCCAAATCCAGCAATCGCGGCAAGGACCTAGCCCATCAGGTGCCGCAGAATCCCGCTTGCCGCCCCGGCCAGTATCAGCCAGGTGGCGTTCACCCGGTAGCGAATCAACAGGAGCGCGCTCCCCAGCCCCAGCGCCCAGGTCCATGCGTCCACCAGGGTGGCTAGGCCCAGGGGAAGGGCCACGGAAGCCATCAGGGCCACGGCGGCGGCATTCACGCCGTCCAGAAAGGCCGCGGCCAGCGCCGACTTGCGAATGCGTCCGGCTAGCGCGCCCACCAGCCCGGCCATCAGGAACGAAGGCAGAAAGATGGCCGCCGTGGCCACCGCGGCGCCCGCCCAGCCATGCAGCAGATAACCGAGAAAGGTGGCGGTGGCGAACACCGGCCCTGGGGTGAGCTGGCCGGCGGTCACGGCGTCCAGCAGTTGCGCCTGGCTGATCCAGTGCAGCCGGTTCACCAGATCGGCCTGAAGAAAGGCCAGCAGCACATAGCCCGAGCCGAAGACCACCACGCCCAGTTTCAGAAAGACCAGAAAGAGCGAGGAAAGTGCGGCTGTGCCGGCCGCCGCGCCTCCCAAACCCGCGGGAAGCCAGGCGAGGCCAAGAGCGGCCGGGGGGCGGGAACGCCGCCAGGCCGCCAGCAGCGCCAGCGCTCCTGCCGCCAGCAGAATGGCGATCGGGGGCACACCTGCCAGGGCGGCGGCCAGGCAGACCAACCCGGCCAGGGCCAGAGCGCGGCGGCGAAACGCCATCCGCCCCAGGTTCCAGACTGCCTGAACGAGGATGGCAACCATCACCGGCTTGGCTCCGTAGAGCAACCCCTGGGTCAGAGGCAGGCCGCCAAAGCGCACATAACCCCAGGCCAGGGCCAGGGTGGCCAGCGCCGCCGGCAGAATGAAGCACGTGCCCGCGGTCAGCAGTCCCAGCCAGCCGCCGCGGCTGTAACCCAGAGCCATGGCCACCTGGGTGGAACCGGGGCCGGGCAGCAGGTTGCAGGCGCCCACCAAGTCGAGAAAGCGCTCCCGGCTCATCCAGCCGCGCCGCTCCACGGCTTCGCGCTGCATCAGAACCAGGTGCGCCGCCGGGCCCCCAAAGGCAGTCAGCCCCAGGCGCAGAAACATGCGGACGATCTCACCAAGCGGAGATTCGCGCCCCAGGACCGCCATGTTCTAGAGTTCTCTTGACTGGTACCAGGGTCTCCTGCGTCCCACGCGCAGGCCAGAGTCGATGAGCACGGCGAGCGCCCCGAAGATCATGCACAGGTCGGTGCGGGCCTCGTGCAGAAAGCTCATCAAGCCATAGTGGGGCACCTTCATCAGCGCAAACGGTCCCCAGGGCCGCCCCAGCAGGATGGGGAACTTGGTGGTGAACAGCGCGGTCACAATCACCGCCAACAGCAGCAGCGCGGCATCGCCGGCCCAGAAGTTGAACAGGATGGCCGCGCCGCCGGCAATCTCGATGCCGCCCACCAGGGGCGCCAGCAGATGCGGAAAAGGCAGGCCGATGGCGGCAAAGCGACCCTCGCCCAGTTCCTCTGGGCGCAGAAACTTGAGCGTGCCCTCGATCAGGAACACCAGACCCACAATCGTCCGGATCAGCATCATGGGAAGCTCTCGGCGCATCTCCGCCTCCGTGCACAGGACTCGATGGAAGGCCCGTTCAGTGCGCGGGCCAAGGCTGGTTTTCTAACAGAAGAGAGAATACATCAGGCGCCAAACCGGAGGGGGGAAAAGCAGCGCCCGCCCCGCTTGCCGCCAGCCGCGCACTCCCAGAACGGCGCGAGTACCAGGACCTCGGATTCTTTCATCGAGCCAGGACTGCGGGCGCCCCAGTCTCGCCTTCGACACCGGGTGCGTGTGTCTCCAGGTTTCTGACCGCTTGAAGTTGTACCAACTTGGGTGCCCCAGGTCTCGCTTCTGAGACCTGGGAAAGCATGAACTCAAGGTACGAAATCATCCGGTCAGAGACCTAGTGTCCCGCGAGCAACGCTTCAACGGCCGCCGTCAGCGCCTTCGGCTCTGAAGAGGGAGCGTAGCGGGCCACCACGTTCCCCTCCCGGTCGACCAGAAATTTAGTGAAGTTCCACTTGATGCGCTCACTCCCAAACAATCCCCTCTTCCTTTTCTTCAAAAAACGATACAAAGGATGGGCCTGGGGGCCATTGACATCGATGCGGGCGAAGAGGGGGAAGGTGACACCGTAATTTTTCTGGCAGAAGGCGCCGATTTCGGCGGAGCCGCCCGGCTCCTGTGCGCCAAACTGGTTGCACGGAAAGCCCAGCACGGCCAGGCCGCGCTCCTTGAAAGCGCTGTACAGATCCTCCAAGCCTGCGTATTGCGGGGTAAATCCGCATTTGCTGGCGGTATTCACAATCAGCAGCACGCGGCCGCGAAAATCGGCCAGGCTGACGGTGCGCCCATCCAGCAGTTGCCCTGAAAATTCATAAATTGTCCCTGCGGACTCTTCCATGGCCGGAAATCCTCCCTGTTGCGTGGATGCCGTGCGGGTTTTATCTGCGTCTAAGAGGGATGCGGCGGGTCGGAGTGGGGATGCAAACACCTCCCAACCCGTCTGCTTCCGGTAGACTGTGGGTTGGGTCCCAAACTACCGGATCCCCGGCGGCAGGTCTTCGCCCCGAGGTGGTAATTGGATCCATCCCGAGTCCGAGGGCGGCAGGCGCGGCAGGGAAATTTTGGGAAAGATGCGATTTCCGAGCCGCAAGCCAGCCCGCCAGTTTGGGCAGGGTGACCACGGTCCAATATAATCAGTCTTTCCTTGAGGCAGCATCAGATTTTCAGCAATGAGGGTGTGCATATTCTTCCCGTGAAGCCGAACCATGGACCGCACCAGTACTTGTGCTCGCCGCAGGGCCCCAGCCCGGTGAAGATCAAGCACACTTGCATCTCCCGCGCCAAGCGAACCGCGAGCCGTATCGCGCGCGTGATGTTGTTGCTGACGCTGGCGTTTACCGCCGGCGCAGCTCTCGCACAGCAGCCCCAGACCATCGACCAGATTCGGGTCATCGGCAACCGGCGCATCCCCAAGGAGACCGTGCTGGCGCGGCTCTTTACCCATCCAGGGGACACCTACGACCCGATCTCCATCGAGCGCGACTTCAACTCGCTCTGGAACACCGGGTACTTTGTCGATCTGCGCATTGAGCGCGAGGACTCGGAGAAGGGCATCATCCTGAATATTTTTGTCCGGGAAAAGCCCACCATCCGCGAGATCAACTACAAGGGCCTCAACTCCGTCTCCGTCTCCGACGTGCTCGACCGCTTCAAAAAGGAAAAGGTCGGGCTCTCGGTCGAGAGTCAGTATGACCCGACCCGGATCAAGCGGGCTGAAACGGTGCTCAAGGACGTTCTGTCCGAGCACGGCCACCAGTTTGCCACCATCAAGACTGAAGTCAAGACCATTCCTCCGGCCTCGGTGCAGGTCAACTTCAACGTCAAGGAAGGCCCCACCGTCAAGGTGGGCCAGATCCGCTTCACCGGCAATCCCCACCTGAGCTCGCTGCTGCTGCGCCGCTCCATGAAGAACCTCAAGCCCATCGGCATCCCCTACTCGATCATCTTCGAGAACATTTTCTCCCAGACCTTCGACGCCTCCAAGCTGGAGGAGGATTCCGAGCGGGTGCGCTTTGCCTACCGCGACCGCGGCTACTACAACGCCGCCGTCGAGGAGCCCAAGACGCAGATTCGCGATCAGGGCGGCCTCAACTGGTTCACCTTCCGCCCCAACAAGGGCAAGCGCATTGACATCCTCATGCCCATCGAGGAAGGCGCCCGCTACCGGCTGGGCACCATCACCTTCACCGGCAACAAGGCGGTCACCAACGTCCGCGCCCTGCGCGGCACCTTCGCGGTCAAGGACGGCGAGTGGTTCAACGCCACCCTCATCGGCAAGGGCCTTGAGAACCTGAAGAAGGCCTACGGCCAGTTGGGCTACATCAACTTCGGCGCCATCCCCAAGCCCATCTTCGACGAGCAGAAGAAGACCGTCTCCCTGCAGGTCGACATCGACGAGGGCAAGCCCTTCTATGTCGGGCGCATCGAGTTCCAGGGCAACACCATCACCCGCGACAAGGTCATCCGCCGCGAGCTGATGCTCGAAGAAGGCCAGGTCTACAACTCCCAGCTGTGGGAGTACAGCCTGCTCCGCCTCAACCAGTTGGAGTACTTTGAGCCCCTCAAGGTGGATCAGGACTCCGAGGCTCACCAGGATGCCGAAGCCGGCACCGTGGACCTGCTGCTCAAGGTGAAGGAGAAGGGCAAGAACTCCATCGGCCTGAACGGCGGCATGAGCGGCCTCTCGGGCGCCTTCCTGGGCGTCAACTACCAGACCAACAACTTCCTGGGCCTGGGCGAAACCCTCAGCCTGCAAGGCAACCTGGGCAACGTGAGCCGCCAGTTCACCTTTGGGTTCTCCCAGCCTTACGTGCACAATCGCCCGCTCAACGTGGGCTTCCAGTTGTTCAACCAGAAGCAGGATTTCAACGCCGCCAAGAACTACCAGACATCCCCCGGCGCCTCGGCCAACCTGACCTCGGCGCAGCAGTCCCTCACCCAGAATTACAACCAGGCTTCCACCGGCCTGAATGTCTCGCTGAGCTATCCGCTCAAGCGGCACGCCTTCCAGCGCGTGGGCATGACCTATTCGCTGACCAAGTCGTCGATCACCGCCTTCAGCACCGCATCGCAGACCTTCTTCCAGACCATCAGTTTCAGGTCGGGCATTCAGGGTTCCAACGCGCTGGACGGCATCGTCAACAGCTCGGCTTCGTTCAGCTACATGTACAACACCATCAACAACCCGCTGCGCCCGCGCAGCGGCAAGGAATACACCGCGGTGCTCCAAGTCGCCGGCCTCGGCGGCAACGTGCGCTACATCTCTCCGCTGGTGGCCTACAAGCGCTTCATGTCCATGCACTACCTGATGCCCTCCACCACCGGGCGCAATGTTCTGGGCATACGTGCGCAGCTGGGTTACGTGCAGGGCTTCGGCGGCGATGTGGCTCCTCCCAACAACCGCTTCTACTCCGGCGGCGAATCCGATCTGCGCGGCTTTGACATTCGCGGCGCCACGCCCTATGGCTACGTCCCGAATCGCATCTCCGTGCAGCTGACCAATCCCGACGGCTCCTGCGTGCCGCGCGATCCGAACAACCCGCAGTTGAACCAGTGCATCCAGGTGCCGCTGCCGGTCTACGGCATCGTCTCCATTGGCGGCGATACCAACTTCAGCAGCAACGCGGAGTACCGCATTCCCGTCGCCGGACCGGTCACCTTCTCGCTGTTCAACGACTTTGGCATCACCGTTGCCACCAACCACGGCCAGTTGAAGCAGAGCCCCGAGGGCTTCGCCTCCTTGACGGCGCCCCTCTATGGCTGCCCGGTCTTCAACAATGGCTCCTGCCAGGGCGGCATCCCTGGGTCCGAGGTCGGATTCAAGCCAAACATCCGGCCCGTCGCCGGCGCCAACTTCGTTCCCCGCATGTCCACCGGCGCAGAGATTTCGGTCATCATGCCGATCATCAACGCGCCCTTCCGCCTCTACTATGCGTATAACCCGCTGCGCCTGTATGAGCGGCCCTACTGCAACGACGTGCTGCTGGGCGGCAAGACGGGAAGCTGCACTGCGGAACTGATCACCCGCGACATGTTCCCGCAGGGCGGCGCAGGCGACTACACCTACCAGGAGGCCATCCAGGCCTACGGCGCGCGCTATCTGCTGCGCGAGCCGCGCAAAACCTTCCGTCTGACGGTCTCAACCACCTTCTAGGCGGAATGCAACATCGAAGCCGAAGGGCCGCTCGTCACGAGCGGCCCTTTTGTCGGGCGCGCCGGCGCCCTTCCACTGCGCTGGCACAGAAGCAGTTGCAAAGCACGGGGACTGGCCTGGTTTCGCCGTTTGACGCTCCCAGCTGGCCCTCCTATAATTCCCCCAGTTCCTGCTGATGCGCCTGTCCGAGTCTTTTTCTGTCTCTGCGCCTTCTTGCGCTGAGCCACCTCAAGAGGCCGCAGGGTTCCTCAGGAGGCGCCGCCTCGCTCTCGCGCTCAAACGCGGACAGCCACACAAGAATTCCGAAGGAGTCTTACACCCGAATGAAGCGCTCTCTTGCATTAGCAGTTATCCTGGCCTCGGGCTTTGCCCTCAGCGCCTCCGCCCAAACATCGTCCGTTCCACCGTCCAAGATCGCCATCGTGGCTTTCCAGGTGGCCGTGGCCCAAACCAATGAAGCCCAGCGCGCCTTTGCCGACCTGCAGAAGAAGTTCGAGCCCAAGAGAGCGCAGATCAAGGCGCAAAGCGACGAGATTGACGGCCTCAAGAAGCAGTTGCAGGTGCAGGGCGACGCGTTGAGCGACGCCGAGCGCGCCAGCCGCGCCAGGACCATCGACGACAAGGAGAAGCTGCTGAAGCGCTCCGCCGACGACGCCCAGGCCGACTTCCAGCAGGAAATGCAGGACCTGTACAGCGGCGTGGCCTCCAAGGTATATGACGTCCTGGCCAGCTACGCAAAGCAGCAGGGAATTACCCTGGTGCTGGACGTGAGCCAGCAGCAGACTCCTGTCCTCTATGCCGGCGATGCCACCAACATCACCAAGCAGATCATCGACGCCTACAACGTCAAGTCGGGCGTGCCTGCCCCGCCGGTTGCGGCCCCCAGGCCTGCTGCGGCGCACTAACCGCCGACCCCATGGCGTCAGGTCTCTGACCGCTGGTTGTTGCATCAGCAATCCGTGCCCCAGGTCCCGCTTTTGGGACCTGGGAAAGCACGAACTCACGCGGTCATGGATCTATGGGTCCCGCTGAACGGGGCCTTTGCGTCACGCCAATCCGAAACCATTGCCAATACCGCGGCAAATCGCGGCATATTCGCGATTCGTGTGTTTGACGCCCCTACCTGGCCCTCCTATAATCCATCTAGTTCCTGCTGACGTCTCCAGTCGCATCTTTTTCTGTCCCTGCGCCATCCGGTGCCGAGCCCACTCAAAAGAGCGTAGGTTTCTCAGGAGGCACAGGCTCGGTCTTGCGCTGAAACGCAGACAGCCACACGGGAATTCCGAAGGAGTTTTAGACTCGCATGAAGCGTTCGCTTGCACTAGTCGCCATGCTGGCCTCGGGCTTTGTCCTGAGCGCCGCCGCCCAAACGTTGCCCGCTCCCGCCGCCTCCGCGGCGCCTGCCGGTCCCGCCAAGATCGCCGTCATTGCCTTCCAGGTGGCCGTGGCCCAAACCAACGAGGGCCAGCGGAACTTCACCGACCTGCAGAAGAAGTACGAGCCCAAGAGAGCCCAGCTCAAGACCCTCAGCGACGAGATCGACTCCCTGAAGAAGCAGTTGCAGGCCCAGGGCGACAAGCTGAGCGATGCCGAGCGCGCCAGCCGCGCCAAGACCATCGACGACAAGGAAAAGCAGCTGCAGCGCTCCGCAGAGGATGCCCAGAACGACTTCCAGCAGGAGATGCAGGAGTTGTACAACGGGTTGGCCTCCAAGGTGTATGACGTTCTGGCCGGCTACGCGCAGAAAGAGGGATATACCCTGGTGCTGGACGTGGCCCAGCAGCAGAACCCCGTTCTCTACGCCAGCGACTCCACCAATATCACCAAGCCGATCATCGACGCCTACAACCTGAAGTCGGGCGTGCCCGCCCCGCCGGCGCAGCCGGCAGCAGCGGCGCCCAAGGGTCCTGGCGGACGCTAGAACCTGAAAGTCGTTCGACCGTTGACCAAAGGCCCCGCCTGGCGGGGCCTTTGGTCGTTGTATTAGGGTTTGATTAGTAGGGGATAGAGGACTGCCTGAAGCCCAAAAATTAATCTTGCGCCCCGGTCCGGACCTGTGGAAAATTTTGTGAATTACTTCTGCATGACCTGCCTGGAAAAGCCCCGCTATCCCCTTGCCAAGGCGTGACCTCTTCTGCTACCTGAAAAAACATGTTTATTATCAAGTACATATACAAGCCGCATTTGGCCCCCGACGGGGTTGACTCCAAGCGCAGCGTATGCGCCGATTTCGGGGCTTTTGCACAATTCCTTGTGAACGGCAGGTGACTAAAGTATCTAGTTCGTTAATGGACTGTTGCTACTTCTGCGCGTCTTCGCCAATCCGCAACACCGCCAGGAAGGCCTCCTGGGGAATATCCACCTTGCCGATCCGTTTCATGCGCTTCTTGCCTTCCTTCTGCTTTTCCAGCAACTTGCGCTTGCGTGAGATGTCGCCGCCGTAGCACTTGGCCAGCACGTTCTTGCGCAGCGCGGCCACCGTTTCGCGGGCGATGATCTTGGCGCCGATGGCGGCCTGGATGGCCACCTCGAACTGCTGGCGCGGAATCAGCTCGCGCATCTTGGAAACCAGCAGCTTGCCGCGCTCATAGGCAAAATCCTTGTGCACGATGATGGAAAGCGCGTCGACCGGCTCGCCGGAGACCAGAATGTCCATCTTCACCATCGGCGAGACCCACTCGCCGGCCAGCTGATAATCCAGCGAGGCATACCCGCGCGAGATGGACTTCAGCCGGTCGTAGAAATCGAGCACGATCTCGTTCAGCGGCAGCTCGTAGGTGAGCAGCACGCGGGTGGAGGTCACATATTCAAAATTCAACTGCCGGCCGCGCTTTTCTTCCACCAGCTTCAGGATGCCGCCCACGTATTCCTCGTTGGTGAGGATCTTGGCGGTGATTACCGGCTCCTCGATCTTTTCGATATTCGTCGGGTCGGGCCAGCGCGAGGGATTGTCCACCTCCAGCACGGTGCCGTCGGTGAGCGTGATGTGGTAGCGCACGCCCGGCGCGGTGGTAATCAGGTCCAGCTGGTATTCGCGCTCCAGCCGTTCCTGGATGATCTCCATGTGCAGCAGGCCGAGAAAGCCGCAGCGGAAGCCGAAACCCAGCGCGGCGGAGCTTTCCGGTTCAAAGAAGAACGAGGCGTCGTTGAGCCTCAACTTCTCCAGGGCGTCGCGCAGCATGGTGTGCTCGTGCGAGTCCACGGTGTAAAGGCCGGAGAAAACCATGGGCTTGATGTCTTCAAAGCCGGGCAACTGGGCCGCCGCCGGCCGGCCGTCGTGGGTTACGGTGTCGCCAATCTTGGTGTCGCCCACGTTCTTGATGGTGGCGGCAAAAAAGCCCACTTCGCCGGCGCGCAGTTCGCCTATCTCCACCGGCTTGGGCATCAGCACGCCCATTGACTCGACCTCGAAGGCCTTGCCGTTGGACATGAAGCGGATGCGCTGGCCCTTGCGCAGCGTGCCCTGCATGACCCGTACGAGCACAATGACGCCGCGGTAGGCATCGAACCAGGAATCGAACACCAGGGCCTGCAAGCGGGCCTCAGGGTCTCCCGTGGGCGGCGGCAGGCGGTGAACGATTGCCTCCAGCACGTCGGCCACGCCCACGCCGGTTTTGGCGCTCACCGGGATGGCGTCGGTGGCGTCCAGGCCCACGGCCTTTTCGATGGCCTCCTGGGTGCGGACGATGTCGGCCGAAGGCAGGTCGATCTTGTTGATGACAGGAATGATCTCCAGGCCGTGATTGATGGCCAGGTAGGCGTTGGCCAGGGTCTGCGCCTCCACGCCCTGGGTGGCGTCCACCACCAGCAGCGCCCCCTCGCAGGAAGCCAGCGAGCGCGAGACCTCGTAGCTGAAGTCCACATGGCCGGGGGTGTCGATCAGGTTCAGCTGGTAGGTGTTGCCGTCGTGCGCCTTGTACATCATGCGCACCGCGTGCGCCTTGATGGTGATGCCGCGCTCCCGCTCCAGGTCCATGTCGTCCAGGATCTGGGCCTGCATCTCCCGCCCGGTCACGGAACCGGTCAACTCCAGCAGACGGTCGCTCAGCGTCGACTTGCCGTGGTCGATGTGGGCGATAATGGCGAAATTTCTAAGGAAGCGAGCGTCCATGTGGAGTTTGGCGAAAGAGGGCGAATTGCGCCGTCCTGCGCGCGTGCCTCCATGGCATAGCTTATCATCGGCATAGTGCCTTCTGCGGCCTGAGAGCCGTTCTCCCGTGCACCTGTCGCTGCCTGCACCTTGCCGGGCGCTTTCTCCTTGAGGAAGGAGCCGTCCGAAAGAAGTGATTTCGCTGCGCAGCCATTGGAGAACCACAGCATCGCCGCCGCACGGCCCTACCCATCTCATGCACATGACTTCAAATCGGTTTCGCTTGTCTGCCTGCGCCCTGCTGGTCTTTTCGCTGGCGGGCTGCAATCCGTCTTCTTCCACAAATGGTTCCGCGGGAAGCCAGCGGCAGGTCACCGCGCCTGCGCTGACTGCCGCGCAAGGCCCGCAAGCCGCAGCGCCCCAGCCGTCAGCGCCGCTCACCCTGGAGCAGCGCCGCGTGCGCGAGCTCATCCAGCAGGTCGAGCAAGCCTATGCCCTCGGCGAGGCCGACTATCGCAAAGGCAAGCTGCCTGAAGCCAAGATCGAGTTCGATCGCTCCGTAGACCTGATGCTGTCCAGCGGCATCGACATCAAGAGCGACTCGCAGTTGCAGGACGAGTTCGACCGCATTGTGGACGCGGTCAACGCGCTGGAGATGGAAGCGCTCAAGGAAGGCAACGGCTTTGCGCCCAAGATGGAGCCGACGCCCGCCGATGTGGCCAGCGATGTGACCTTCGAGGTGGACCCCAACATCGTGGCCCGCGCCAAGGCCGATCTGGCCACCACCAAGTCCGATCTGCCCCTGGTGATCAACGACTATGTGGCCGGCTACATCAACTTCTTCGCCAACTCGCAGCGCGGCCACAATACGCTGCTCCACTCCTTCCAGCGCGCCGGCCGCTACAAGCAGATGATTCAGCGCGTCATGGCGGAAGAGGGCGTGCCCCAGGATCTGATCTACCTGGCGGTCGCGGAGTCGGGCTTCCAGCCACGCGCCCTCAATGCGCACTCCGGCGCCGGCGGCATGTGGCAGTTCATGCCCCACGGCAACTATGGCCTGGAGCGCAACAGCTACGTGGATGAGCGCTTCGATCCGGAGAAGTCCACGCGCGCCTATGCCCGCTACATGAAGTTCATCTACAACCAGCTGGGCGACTGGTATCTGTCCATGGCCGGTTACGACTGGGGTTCGGGCAACATCCAGCGCGCCGTGCAAAAAACCGGCTACGCCGATTTCTGGGAACTCTACAAGCGCAACAACCTTCCCGCCGAAACCAAGAATTACGTCCCCGAAATTCTGGCGGCCATCATCATCGCCAATCATCCCACCCAGTATGGCTTTGACGACATCACGCTTGACCCGCCAGTGCTCACCGATACGGTGACCATCAACTACTCGGTGGATCTGCGCCTGGTGTCGGACGTGGTGGGCGCGCCGGTCGATGAGCTGACCGCGCTCAATCCCAGCCTGCTGCGCATGGTCACGCCTCCCGATACTTCCTTCGATCTGCATCTGCCGGCCGGAACGGCCACCTTGTACGAGAAGCGCATCGCTGAGGTTCCCGAGGCCCGCCGCAATGCGTGGCGCTATCACCAGGTGCTGCCCGATGACACGCTGGCCTCGGTGGCGCGCGCCTATCGCGTCTCAGTGGCGGAGTTGGCCGCGGCCAATCAGTTGAATGAGAGCGACAGCATCAGCGGTCTTGAAGCGCTGGTGGTGCCGGTAGCTCCGGCCGCCGCGCCCTCCGCGCGCACGCTGCTTTACACGGCGCGCCGCGGCGATACGCTGGTCACCATCGCGGACCGCTTCGGCGTCTCGCTCGATCAGTTGCGCCGCTGGAACAAACTCACCGGCATCAAGGTGGCGGTGGGTCGCCGTCTGCATGTGGCCGAGGCCGCCAACGTGCCCCACGCACGCCGCGGTCATCGCCGCGGATCTTCTGAAGCACGTGAAGCCGATCCGAAAAAGGGTTCAGCCAAAGAGCCCGCGGCGCACAAGAAAGGCCGCGCCTCCGCGCAGAAGAAAGATCGCGCGGAGAAGCCCGCGACCGCTGCCAGCGCAGGGAAGAGCGGCTCCTCGAGTGCGAAGAGTCACCGTGCTGAAAAGCCTGCCGTGAAACAGAAGTCCTCGAAGAGGAAACAAAAATAGAGCAGGTAGCTCATTACATACTTGTCTTTTGCTAGCGTTTGCGTGCAAGCTATTGCTACAATGGCTTCCGCAAGCGGAGCACATGTGTCCGTTCCGCAAAGAGGCAGACCAAGACAACGGCAGCAGACAGCCGCTGGAGGCAATGGGATGGAAGAAGTGGTCAAGATGTATGCGACGAGCGACGGCAATCCCCAGGGGGAGCCGGAGGAAATGGACCCCGATCACGACGAAGACTTCGAAGACGAAGAAGATGAAGAAGTCGAAACTTCAAGCGTACTCACCTCTTCGGACGACGATGAGGGTGTCGCTGAGGAAGCCGTGATTGTGGTTGTGGAAGAACCGGCGGCGAAGCCGGCAACAAGGAAGAAGTCTCCCGCAAAAAAGGCTGCGAAGAAGGCCCCAGCCAAGAAAGCAGCCGTGAAAAAAGTGATCGCGAAAAAGGCCGCAAAGAAGTCCGCCGTGAAGCAGGGAAGCACTGGTGAGTCGGGTGGAAAGACCGGAGTCAAGAAGCCCGCAGCCAAGCCCGCCGCAAAGAAGAAGAGCGCTGGCGCGGCAGGCAAGAAGGCAGTCCGGACGGCCACAAAGAAATCCGCCGTAAAGCAGAAGAGCACTGGCGCAACGGGCGGAAAGACCGCAGCCAAGAAGGCTGTGGCCAGCAAGAGCGCCAGCAAACCAAGCAGACGAGGTAAACCGTTGGCAGTCAAGAAAGCAGCAAAGAAGGCGCCCGCCAAGAAGGCAGTTGCGAAGAAGGCAGTTGCCAAGAAGGCCCCGGCGAAGAAGGCCGTAGCCAAGAAGGCCGTAGCCAAGAAGGCCGTAGCCGCAAAGGCTCCTGCCAAGAAGGCCGTAGCCAAGAAGGCCCCCGCCAAGAAGGCAGTGGCCAAGAAGGCCCCGGCGAAAAAGGCTGTAGCCAAGAAGGCTCCTGCCAAGAAGGCAACCAAGTAACCAAGGCAACAGGCAACACAAGGCAAGCAAAAGAGCCCGGCTCAGCGCCGGGCTTTTTTGCGTCTGTACTTTCCTGCCGGGGCGCCCCACCCTCGCCGCGTTCCTGTACTTTCAGCCAGGGTGAGACGGCACAATGCCGCCTGGTCTCTGACCGCTTGAAGCTGTACGAACATGGTTGCCCCAGGTCTTGCCTCTGAGACCTGGGAAAGCATGAACCCAAGGAACGAAATCATCCGGTGGGAGGCCAGAAGGCGATCGTCAGGCGCCGGTCCTCAGTTGCGCCAGGTGCCATCGCTGATGGCGCAGGTAGTCCTCGATCAGAAAGCGCAGAGTCACCGGGGCGCCGTCGCCGACCGTGCAGCATGCCTCCAGCCGCTCTTCAGGGATGAGGTCCACCACGGCCGCCAGAATCTCGTGCTCCGCCCACCACCAGCGCAGCAGCGTTTCCCAGGACTGGCTGGCATAGCCGTGTGCGGCCACCCATGCGTCCTGTCCGTACTGCGGCCCGGTATAGCTGCCGTCGATGGTGGCGCGTACAAAGCGCTGGCGATTGTTAGCCGCCGAGTCCAGCAGGTGCCCCACAATCTGTTTGTGCGTCCATCCGCCGCTGCGCCAGGGCGTGTCCGCCAACTGCGGCGGAAGGGCAAGCAGCGCGGTGTGAAGTGTCCCCAACTCCGCGCGAAAACTCCGGGCCAACTCTCCAGGCATAACTCTCTCCGTTGGAACTGCGACCTGTGCGCTCCTCTGCCTTACCAGCAGCGGCATTTACCGCGCAAAAAGCGTCAGGGCCCCGCTTGGCGAGGCCCTGGGCCATGCAGCTTGCTGGTATTAGCTTGCGTTAGGGGGCTTGACTGAACCCTGCTTGTTGGGAGGTTTGACCGAACCCTGCTTGTTGGGAGGTTTGACCGAACCCTGCTTGTTGGGAGGTTTGACCGAACCCTGCTTGTTGGGCGGCTTTACCGAGGTCATGGTTTCTCCTTTGCTGTTTCTTGTTGGCATTTGAGGGGGCCCTACCGTTGGGGAATGGCGGCGAGCACCTCGGCGGAGTGGGGCCCGGGGTCCACCTTGGTCCACACCTGTGCAATCTTCCCCTGCGGATTGATCAGAAAGGTGTTGCGGTTGGCAATTTTAATGCCCATAAAGCTGCCCAGCGAGCCGTAGGCATCGACGACGGTGTGCTTGGGGTCCGCCAGCAGACGGAAGGTGAGCCCTTCCTTGGTGCAGAACTGCCTGTGGCTATCGGGCGTGTCCACGCTCACTCCCACGATCACGGCATTCCTGGCCTCGAACTTGGCCAGATCGCGCTGGAAGTTGTGCGCCTCGATGGTGCAGCCGGAAGTCATGTCCTTGGGGTAGAAGTAGAGCACCACCCACTTGCCGCGAAAGCTCTGCAACGAAATCTGGGAGCCATCCTGGGAAGGGAGCGTGAAGCCCGGCGCAACCTGACCCACGGCCGGCATGGTTTCATTGGCCGCAAGCACGATTACTGGGGTAGCCGCGAACAAGACGGCCGCGGCAAGAAGGGGGAAGAGCAGTTTTCTCACTGAGGGACCTCCAGCCATTGGATGGGGAAGCTTGCAGCGGGACTCGAAAAATTTGCCGGGGATGAGTTTCTGCCTGGGTGGGATGGCATGAGTCCAAATTCAAGCAACGCAGAGAATGCTCTCAGCCTTCACGCCGCGCAGCCACAATGGCAATGCCCGCCTGGGCAGCGCGGGCCAGCAGCGTAGCGCGATCGAACAGCAGTGTGCGCCCGGCCTCGATCGAGAGGCAACTGGCGCCGGCGCAGATCATCGCCTCCACCGTGGCCATGCCGATCACGGGAACATCGAAGCGCATATCCTGGTTGGGCTTGGCCACCTTCACCACGGTCAGGCGGCGCTCCAGGGTCGAAGCGTCGTCTTCCAGCGTCCTCATCAGTTCGCCGGCGCGCTCAATGGCCGCGTCCGTGCCTTCCATCGCCTCCACGGCCACGCAGGCCTGCGCCGCCACCACCACCGTCTGGCCAATGTCGAAGCCGGCCACGGCGTGCGCCACTGTCAGGCCGTACTCGATGTTCTTGCGCTCGTCTTCATCCGGCGCGCGCACGGTGAGCACGCCCTCTTCGGCCAGCAGCGGCTCCAGGAACGCGGTGGAGCTGATCAGCTCGATGCCTTCGTCGCCCAGCACCTTGGCCACCGCGCCCAGCAGCATGTCCGTCGAGCGCGTGCGCAGGTTCAGCAGCAGCTTGGCCAGCCGCCAGTCCGGACGAATGCTCGAGAAGATTTGCTTGTGCTTCACTTGCCCGGCCATCACCGCCTGGCTCACGCCCTCCTTGCGGAAGGTCTCGATCAGGCGCGACAGCTCGCCCAGTGAAAGCCAGTAGACAGTGATGCGCTCGTCCGCGGCCGCGCGCTGGTCGATCTCCGGGTCGGTCTCCTCGCGGATGGCCGCCACCACCACGGCCAGGCCCTGGGCCCGCGCCGCATCCAGCAGCAAAAACGGAAAACGGCCATTGCCGGCGATGAGGCCCAGCTTCATTTACTTGATGACCCCGCGATGGCTGCGTTCGATGAAGCCCACCAGCAGCGCCACGTCCTCGCCATCCAGATCGCGCATCTTTTCCACGGCTTGCGTGGTGTTCAGCTTCGAGACCAGCAACAGCCGGAAAGCCTTCTGCAGAGCCTTGATCCGCTCCGCGCTGAATCCTCTCCGCTCCAGGCCCATGCTGTTCACGCCGAAGGCCTTGTTCTCGCGGCGCGCGGAGGTCTTGGAGAAAGGCAGCACATCCTGGGTCACAATCGTCCCGCCGCCGATGAAGGCGTGCTGCCCCACCGTGCAGAACTGGTGCACCGGGCAGAAGGCGCCCACGGTGGCGTAGTCTTCGATGGTCACGTGGCCGGCCAGCGTGGCCGCGTTGGCCAGGATGCAGTTGCTGCCCACCTGGCTATCGTGGCCGATGTGCGCACTGGCCATCAGCAGGCAGTTCGAGCCCAGCCGCGTAATGCCCCCGCCGCCAATTGTGCCGCGGCTGATGGTCACATTTTCGCGGATGGTGTTGTCGTCGCCGATCTCCACCTCTGTCGGCTCGCCTTTGTACTTCAGATCCTGGGGAGGAACGCCGATGGCGCAGAAGGGGTGAAACGTGTTGCGCGCGCCGATGCGGGTGCGGCCGTCCAGCACCACATGGGAGATGAGCGTGCAGTTCTCTCCCAGTACGACCTCCGGTCCGATGACGCAAAAGGGGCCAATGGTGCAGGAATGCGGCACGTGCGCTTCGGGCGCAATCACGGCGCTGGGATGGATGCTCACTCCGCAGCCACCGCTTCCTGCGCCGCCGCGGGCGCCTCGGCAGCTGCCGGCGCGGCCTCGCGCACCTTGGGTACAATCTGGCAGGTCAGCGTGGCCTGGCAGGCCAGCTTGCCTTCCACAAAGGCTTTGGCCTCCATCCGCCCCACGCGGCTCTTGAACGCCAGCACCACTACCTCGATGCGCAACTGATCTCCCGGCGTCACCGGGCGGCGGAACTTGGCGCGCTCAATGCCGGTAAAGACGGCCAGCTTTTTTTCGCGGTCCGGAATTTCGCTCATCATGATGATGGCGCCGGCCTGGGCCATGGCCTCAATCACCAGCACGCCGGGCATGATCGGGTAATCGGGAAAGTGGCCCTGAAAAAAGGGTTCGTTGTAAGTAACATTCTTGAGGGCGACCAGGCGCTTGCCGCGCTCGAACTCGACGACTCTGTCAATCAACAGAAAAGGGTAGCGGTGGGGGAGTAGACCCAGGATCTCCTGGATGTCGAACGTCATTCCTTGGCTCCAGAGAGCGGCTTGCGTAGCTGCTTCGCGCTCCCTTGGATTATAAATCGGCGCTGCGTTTGCTCGTCTCGAACGCGAACGCGCCAACAGGGCAATCGCATGAAGGCTTCTTGTCGCCGAGTCAGGTCCGTCTTGCCTTCTGGGCAGACTGGTCTTGGCGCCCCTCCCGGAGGGAGGCAGCGAGAATAGCCCAGGGCGAAGCCCTGGGAATGCGTTTTACGCCGATGAGCCCGCCCCGGAGGGGCGGATCAAATCACGACGAAGAACGGAATTCCGTTCATGCAATCGCCCCTGGGCGCGCCAGGTCCGGGTTTTCGGGCCTGGGATGGAAACGCAGCCTGCCCGCCCCTTCATCCCGTTCTCACTCGATCCTGAACCTGCGTCCATTACTTCTTGATGCGCCGATCGGCCGCATCCACGTTCCAGAAGTCGCTTCCCAGCTCCTGGTTATACGCCGCATGGTCCAGGAACTGCTGGCGGGTGACGTCATCGTTCTTGAAGCGGGTGATGGTGAAAGGCGTCGGGAATCCGTTGATGGTGTGGTAGTCGTCGTACTCCTCGGCGTCGGTGTTCTTGTCCTTGTAGAGCGGATCGCGCCACTGGAAGCTGCGCCGCAGCGGCAGGTGCGTCTGCACGTCCATGAGGATGGTCACGGCCTCGTTCTCGGCCGAGATCAGCGTCACCTGTTCGGCCAGGTGCCGTTCCGCCAGGCGCTGTCCCTCGTAGATCAGGATGGTCTTCGGGTCCTTGAGCCACACCTTGACGACCGTCTCGATGGAGTGATCGCGGCGGCGCAGAAAGTCGTCCACCTGCTCCTGGGGCAGCGGCTTCTTGCCCCGGTAGGTCACTTCCCATCCCTGGCGGTCCACGTAGAACTGCACTACATCGCGGTGCTTGGTGTACTCGGTGCGGTCGTGGTCCGGCCAGGCGTGGTACTCCCAGTATTCGGTGGTGCCGGCGTCGGGCTGCCCGTGAAAGAAGGCGGCAATGTGCCCCTGCCGCATCTGGTTCTTCATGTTCAGCCAGGCCTGCCCGCCTAGGGCCTGCACCATGGCGTCCAGGGCTGCGCGCGCCTGCTGCGCATTCTTCATGCCGGCCTCGTCCGTGGTCTGCGCCCGCAGCATCGGCGGCGTTCCCAGCATCAGCACGGCCAGCGCCGCCAGCAAAAATCTGCGCATTGTTCTTTTCTCCTCTTGGAACCTGCTCAGCAACACCCGCCTGGACCGCCGGCACGTTGGCAGGTCAGGGCTTCAGCCCTGACATTGAGGGTGCAAATTACCCCACCAGCACCGCGCCGCCATTCACATTGAGCACTTCGCCTGAGATGAAACCGGCCAGCGGCGTACACAAAAACAGCACCGGCCCCGCAATCTCCCGCGCGCTCGCCACCCGGCCCAGCGGAATGCCCGCGGCGATCTTCGGCCCCAGCTCGGGGTCCTGCACCGCGGCAGCCGACATCTCGGTGGCCACCCAGCCCGGCGCTACACAGTTTACCCGGATACCCCTGGGCGCGAGCTCGCTCGACAGGCTCTTGGTGAGACTGATGATGGCTCCTTTGGTCACGGCGTAGTCGGCGTGGTTGGCCTCGCCGCGCTGCCCGGCCGTCGAGCTGATCAGCACAATGTGCCCCGCGGCTTCGGCAGGCGTCCGGGGCTGCCGGTCCATCTGCGCCACCGCGGCCTGCACCAGCCCGAAGACCGAGTCCAGATTCACTGCCAGCGTGCGCCGCCACTGCGTCTCCGCCATCTGCGCAATGGGCGCATCTTCAGGAAGCCAAATGCCATGATTGGCCACCAGCACATCCAGCCGGCCAAAAGCCCGCACCGCCGCCGCCACCAACGCGTGGCCATCCGCGGGCGTGCTCAGCTCCTGCTCCAGGGCCACGCACCGCTCCGGCCCCCCACACTCGGCTTCGAGCGCCAGAGCCCGCTCCCGCTCCTGCCGGTAGCTGAACGCCACCCGCGCCCCCGCTTCGGCAAACAGCCGCACCGTCGCCGCGCCTATGCCGCGCGAGCCGCCGCTGATGAGCGCAACCCGCCCTTTCAGAACCAGAGAAACTCCTGCCATAGCGCTCAAGCTATCGCATTTCCAGAAAGGATGTCGAGGGAAGCCGGCAAAAGCTCACCACAGAGGCGGCATTGGGGGCGTCAGCAAAAGGGGGAGGCGCAGCTCGGTTTTGATCCGGCCCGAAAGCAATGAAGTCGTTTCGGACCGGATCGCTAAATGGCGCGCAGCAGCCGTGCGGGAAGAAAGATGATGGCGCTCACCAGTTCCAGCACGCCGCCCACCGCGATGCCCACCACGCGAAACGGCAGCAGCAGTAGCCACACAATCGGATACAGCACCAGCGCAATCAGCGCCAGCGGCCAGCACAGCACCAGAAGAATGCACCACAGCAGAAACTTCATCATCGCCTCACCGCCTCACAGTGCGCAGCTTTGCGCCCACAATGGTCTACCGCATCATACGAACTCGCTGCGCAAGCAGTTCCCGCCACCAACTGGGTGCCCCCTGTCTCGTTTTGAGACAGCGGATTCCACCTCACCCCTTCTTGACCTTCTCCCGTTCCGCCACCAGCTTCTTCCGTTCGCGGACTACCTTGGCCCGTTCCTTCTCCGGCAGGGCCAGCACGGTCCTGGTCCGTTTGGGCAGCTTCTCATAGATCAGCCCGTGGGCTTGCCTCAGCTCCTCCTCGATCTCTCTGGGCCGCAGCGCATCCCAGCGCTCCAGGGTGACCCAGTGGGCCCTGGCCAGGTACGGCGAGGCGCAAATCCCCTCGTATTCCAGCAGCTCGTGAAACCGCTCCGGTCCGCAGTGGAACCACAGGACCCCGGTCCCGGTGCCGTCCAGGTCGGTCATGGCAAACATCTTGCCGCCAATCGCCTTGTCGCCCACAAAGTAGACCAGGTGGTGGCCCCAGTTCAGGGTCTCCGTCACGTGCGGCAGGGCGAGGCAGATCGCGCGAACGCGCTCGTTATCCATGGGCTGAGTGTAAGCCGGAGGCGGCGCGGACGGAAGACGAATTCAACCGCCCATCCCGCAAAAAACGGGCGCCTCTGTCTGGCTTTTGAGAGATAGGCGTCCCGCCGCCTTCCGGAATCGCACGCGTTCCTGTTCCCGGTTCTCTGTTCCCTACTCCCTACTCCCTCGTCCCCTGGCTCACCGCGTCCTGCCGCAGATGGCTGTAAGCCGCCGGGGGCACATCGGTCAGCGGCAGGCCGGGGCCTTCCCACAGCAGCCGCGGCGCACCCTGGCTGACGGAGTGCAGACCCTCCAGGTGAAAGCTGTGCCTGCCGGCCCGCAGCCCCAGCGAGCCGCGGTCATAGCGCATGGCGTTGCCGGGCGAGCCGCACACCTGGGCGAAGGGTGGGCCGGTCTTCGCCACCTCCACGCCGTCAATCACCAGCCGCGCGCCGTCGCGGGCCATCAGGTGGAAGGTGTAGCCGCCGTCGGCGGGAATGTCGAAGGCCGTCCCAGGCGGCCACGTAGCGCGTAAAGCCCTGCGCGTCGGCGTGCAGGTTGGGCGCTTCGCCGGTAAACACCGGGCGCCGGGCAGCCAGGTCCGGCAGCTCGGTCCATGCGCCGGGATAAATCTGCCAGGTCAAGCCGGGAGCCAGCGCCCCGGCCGTCGTCAAGGCATCGTGCCAGTGCGCCACGGCCACCACGCCCTGCGCTGCCCAGTCCTCGCGGCCCGCCTTGTCCTCCACGTGCAGCAGCACTCTGAAGCGGCCAGCGCCGTTCGCCGCCCCATCCAGTTCTGTGCCCAGGGCGTCGGGAAAGCGATGGCGCACACTGCGACCCTGCGCCTGGGTTCCGTCGCCGAAGAGCCAGGTAAAGTGGGCCCGGGCCGCGGGCTGCGCGGTGAAGGTTACCCATTGCCCCGGCGCAAAAATCGGCTGATTGACCGTGAACGCGGCCACCGGCCCGGACGGAGCGGTGAATTGAGCAGGCGCTGCGCCGCCTGAGACCGCCAGCGGCAGCCCGGCATCGTTGGCCGCGCGGGTCTGCCCATATTTCACGTTGTCAAAGAGCACCTCCGCTACCTGCCCGGTGAGGGTAGACCCGGCCAGCGACGGCTGGTCCAACGCCCAGATATTGCGGAAGGTAAAGCCGTGCAGCCCCGGCTGCTCCTGCTCCATCTGCACCAGCGAGTACCAGTTGTCCAGGAACAGATTCTCAAACGTGTAGTTGCTGTGGTCGCCGCTGGCGCCGTTGGCGCCCCAGAAGCCGAGCAGCCCAAACGTTTGTCCACATGCCCCGATGCCGCCGTGCAGAATGTCGGAGTCTCTCAGCGTGAAGTTGCGCGAGTTGAAGCTCTTCCGCGGCCAGCCGGCGCGCACAATGTTGGAGATGCTGGTCGACAGAACGCTGTGCTCGATGAGAATGTTCTGCACGTCGTGGCCGGGCCGCTCTATGTCGGCGTCGGTGTAGCCGTCCCAGTTCCCCTGCATCGCGAAAACGTCGTCCGAAGTGCGCAGAAAGGCGTCGCGCACCACGGTGTCGCCGCCCCCCAGCCAGTCCATGCCGTCCTGGTTGGCGTTGCCGGGGTTGCCGCCGATTACCCGCAGATCGTCGAACGTAAACCCCGTGGAGTCTTTCATCTGGATCGACCAGGTGCGGGCGCGCACAATGCAGGTCAGCCCATCGATCTCCACGTTTTTGGCGTCCAGCGAGCCAATGCAATGCCAGTCGGGCTTCTGCATCCAGCCTTCGTCGTTGGCGGGGTCCTGGGTGCCCTCATACACAATCGTCCCCCGGCCCAGCACCTTCACATCGTGCACCTTCCACAGGTTCAGGCTGCCAAAAATGTACGCGCCTGGAGCCAGGTAGATGGTTTCGCCGCTTTTGGGATTCAGGCTCCCGTGATAAACCCCCGCCTGAAATGCGTGGATCTTGGGGTCGCGCGGCAATGGCGGGGGCGGCGTGCCGGCAAACAGGAAAAGCATCTCCGCGTGATTCAAAAAGTCGCCCGGCCTGGAGATGGAGAGCTTGGCCGGCTCCGCCAGCTTGAAGCGGATGGTTTGCCCTTCGCGTGCCGGACGCAGCCCCAGCCGCCAGGGCTGGATGTCCACGCCCTTGTCCCAGAAACCCGGTTCGGCGGCGGTAATGGCCACCTCCACCGGGCCGGTCACGTCAAAGCTGACGAATTCATAACTCGCCGCCGCGTGCGCCACATCCACCGGCTGGCCATTCACGGTCACGGTGAAGGCGGTTGAGCGCATCTCCGCAGGAACCGGCGCGGCCTGCACGCGCGAGGCCGCCTGCACAGCCACAGGAAGTGCAAGAATTGCGACCAGCAGCGGACGAAGAACCAGCAAGAAGACAAACCCCGGCAGAAAGTGGGAACGAAACCACTGTAGCACCGGGCCCGCAGGCGCTTGACTCCCGCTTGCCTTGCGCCCGCCTGTTGCAAGAGAGCCTCGTCTTCTTGTTGCGAATGACCATCTCACCACACCAAATCTGTCATCTTGAGCAGCCCGGCTGGCGTCGGCGAGTTGCGGCAGAAGTGTTTTCCATGTCGGGAGTCGCACTACGCTTCGTGCCCCATCCTTGCGACTTTTCCCTGTCGCAAGGGTGGGCAAACAGGAACCATGATCGGCCCCGTTCAGCAGAAGCGACCCCAGGCGAAGCCGAAGGGAGCGTGCATTTTCACTGTCTGGTTAATTCAATGAACTCGCAGAACGCGGCACTCTACAGCAGCGACTGCAAACGCTGCGAAACGCGCAGAGACCTGCGAATCGCAAAGGTCGTCAACAGCAGCAGGAGGCTGCCTGCTGTGAGCGCCAGCGGGATATACCACATCCCAAGGATTTCATGGGCTGGAGGCGCCGGCGCCGGGAAAAGGACCCCCGAAGAAACCAGCTGTTCGTCGTTGAACCACACACCGGTGTTCGCAGGGAAGATCGGTTTGAGCAGAGCCGTCAGAACCAGGCCGCCCCCCATGGAGTATCCGAATACCCCGCAGGAGAAGACCACGATCCCGGAAATCCCCTTGGTGGCCAGCCGCAGCGTGGCGCGCAGCAGCACCAGGGGAGAAAAGCTGCGGCTGGCCTGGCGGATCAGCAGCCCGTCGCGATACTGCGCGGCCAGTTCCTCGGCCGGTCCCAGCCGGGCCAGCACCGACTCAACCGAAGCGCCGGATTCCTCGGCGGAATCGCGCACGTGCGCGGCGATCTCGCGCACAATCTCTTCCCGCTCGGCGAGGGTAAGAGGGCCAAGATGCAAGCGGAGGGTGGTCAAATAGCTTTCGATCGGCATTTCTGGGTTCATTGGAGTTTCTCCTGCTTTTCAAGTACGGGTTCAAGAAGACGGCTCAGGCCGCTGGAAAAGCTGGTCCAGGCCTCCGCCATCAGGCGAAGGCGCCGGCGCCCGGCAACGGTGAGGGAGTAGTACTTGCGCGGGTGGCCGGCGACGGATTCAACCCACTCCGAAGCCAGCAGGCCCTCGGCCTTGAGCCGGTTCAGAATTGGGTAAATGGTGCCTTCCGACAGAACCAGCCGGGAACGGTCCTCCAGGTAGCGAATGATTTCAAGGCCGTACAGGCGTCCCTGCCACAGGCTGGCCAGTGCCGCCATCTCCAGGGCGCCTTTGCGCAGTTGGGCTTCCCATCGGTCCGGCTGGTCGTCCTCGGCCGGGAGCGCTCTGACCTTTGCCATAGCTTCATACCTCGTATAGCAATGTATAGTGCCATGGATCGTTAATGTCAAGTTTTTCTAATAATTCTGAATCGGGTTCTGTCAAGCAGATTCTGATTCGGCCCGAAAGTCACGCATCTGCGGCCCATCTTTTCGCCTTTTCCTGGCGAAAGGGTGGGAAACCAGCAACTCCTACCGGGTCTGTCCTAGGGAAGAGCGAGCGCAGCGAGCCGAAGGCCCACTATTTCCATCGCGGGACCTTTGCAACGAACTTCTCGGACGCCACACGAGCCGTCGCCTTCAGATGCCTTCGCCCATGGAGACATACTCTTGCAGGCGGTCCAGTTCCTCGCGATAGGCGGAGCGCTCCGCTTCTTCCTCGGCAAAAGGAGGCACCAGTTGGGCAGGTGCGCCCAGCCGCTCCTCCAGTTCCTCCACTCGCGCCGAAAGAGCGATCAGCGCGTCAGAGAGCGGGTCCTTCACGTCATGCGGATCGGTAATCAGCACCCGCTGGCCGTTGCGGTAAACAATGTGCGCCGGAACCCCCACCACCGTGGAGTTGGGCGGCACGTCGGCCAGCACCACGGAGCCGGCGCCCACGCGCGAGTTCTCGCCGATGGTGATGTTGCCCAGCAGGTTGGCATTGTTGCCCACAAAGACGCGGTCGCAGAGAGTGGGATGGCGCTTGCCGTGGCCTTTGCCCGTTCCGCCCAGGGTCACCCCCTGGTAGAGCGTCACATCGCTGCCCACGATGGCGGTTTCGCCGATCACCACACCCGTGGCATGGTCAATGAACAGCCGCCGGCCCAGCAGCGCGCCGGGATGAATATCCACGCCGGTGAAGAAACGGCCGATCTGGGAAAGCAGACGCGCGGAGAGCCGCCAGCCTCGCCGCCAAAGCCCGTGGGAGATGCGGTGAACCCACACCGCCCACAGTCCCGGATAACAGAGGAAAACTTCCAACCGGGAGCGAGCCGCCGGGTCGCGCTCCAGCACGGACTCGATATCGTCGCGAATATGGGCAAGCAGAGACATAAGAGACAAGCCTGGCGACAGCATTACCTGAAGCGATCAAGAAACTGTGGTGCCTGATTGGTAGGCTGAACTGGTTGCAAGAAGACTCATTCCGGTGAAGGGTACGGGCTTCCGTTCATCCACGCGGACCAAAAATGAGCGCCCCACCCTCGGCGCGCCTTTGCTTTTGCGCCTCGGGTGGGATACGACAGCACTTCATCGCGACGCACAGAATCATGCGTTCAGGGACCTGGCTCCAGCCGGGTGCCCCGTCCCTTCGCCTTCTTTCTGGCGAAAGGGTGGGAAACCAAAGTCCCGGCCCCCATGAATCAAAATCTACTGCCTACAGCGTAACCTGCTGCGTCACCAACGCCAGCGCCTGCTGCCGCAGAGTCTCAAAAAGGACACTGGAGAGATAGCGCTCGCCGAAGCTGGGCAGGATGGCCACAATCAGCTTGCCGGCATTTTCGGGCCGGGCGGCCACTTGCAGCGCGGCATAGACCGCTGCTCCCGAAGAGATGCCTACAAACAGGCCCTCTTCCAGGGGCAGCCGGCGGGCCGTGGCAATGGCGTCGTCGTTGCTTACCTGCACAATCTCATCAATCAGCGCGGTGTCCAGCACGGCGGGCACAAAGCCTGCCCCGATGCCCTGGATCTTGTGCGGGCCGGGCTTGCCGCCCGAGAGCACAGGGCTGTCCGTGGGCTCCACGGCAATGGCCTTGAACCCCGGTTTGCGCTCCTTGATGTAGCGGGCGATGCCGGTGATGGTGCCGCCGGTGCCCACGCCAGAGATGAGAATGTCGGCCTTGCCGTCGGTGTCTTCCCAGATCTCGGGCCCGGTGGTGGCGTAGTGGACAGCCGGGTTGGCGGGGTTGTCGAACTGTTGCAGGATGTACCCGCCGGGGGTCTGGGCCAGAATCTCTTTGGCCTTGGCGATGGCGCCCTTCATGCCGCCCGGCCCAGGGGTCAGCACCAGTTCCGCGCCAAAGGCCAGCAGCAGCACGCGCCGCTCCAGGCTCATCGTCTCAGGCATGGTGAGGATCAGCCGGTAGCCCTTCACCGCGGCGATAAAAGCCAGGCCGATGCCGGTGTTGCCGCTGGTGGGCTCAATCAGCACCGTCTTGCCGGGAGTGATTCTGCCCGCCTTTTCGGCGTCCTCAATCATCGACAGGGCAATGCGGTCCTTTACGCTGCTCAAGGGGTTCTGGCTCTCCAGTTTAACCAGAACTGTAGCGGGCAGGCCAGCGGCCATGCGGTTCAGCCGCACCAGCGGGGTGTGGCCAATGATTTCAGTTACATCCGCGGCAATACGCGCCATGATGATCTCCTTTTTCTGGGAGGGGTTCCCAGGGCTCAAAATGTTCTTGGGTGAGGGGCAAACTGTCAGGGGAAAGAGCGCGCACGAACAGACGCACGCCTGCATCGGAGCTGTCACCAGGACGGTGTTAGCGACATCGATGCATGCACATAGCCTAGTCCCGCCTGGCGGGGTATGGCAAGCAGAACCTGAGAAAATCAATGCGTAGCTTTCGCCCCCGAAGGCAAGCTTCTTCTCGCATTTGGGTCAGGATCCAGCTCTCTGCCTGCTTCCCATCCTTCCAATCCCGCATCGTGCGAAGAGTGTCGTTTGCCCCTCGCCTCATCCCGTATTTCTCAACCCCGCCGAGATGCCGCTGATCGTCGCCGCGATGGCCCGGTTCACCTCCGGCGTGTCTTCGCCGGCGCGCTTCCTGCGCAGCATGTCCACCTGAATCAGGTGCATGGGGTCGACGTAGGGGTTGCGCAGCTTGATGGAGTGGGCC
>Ga0302267_10000045_pt1 | contig 137040 bp, 108 predicted proteins | sample III_Bog_E1_3_FD_194555 | JGI IMG/M metagenome (GOLD analysis project Ga0302267, IMG submission 194555) | Peat permafrost microbial communities from Stordalen Mire near Abisko, Sweden - III_Bog_E1_3 | ecosystem: Environmental > Terrestrial > Soil > Wetlands > Peat | place: Sweden: Abisko... | reverse complement strand
ATCATCGAACGTACCAACGCCTGGCTCGGTCAGTTCCGCAGACTCATCGTTCGCCATGAGAACCTCCTCGCCACCTACAGAGCCTTCTTCTATCTCGCCTGCCTCTGGATTACGCTCAGACGCTGTTGTGGAGTCGAGATGTGGCGCGGAGTTGTAGGTCTGGCCTATCTGTTTCCGGCCCTTTCGTCTGCCGGTGCCTCACTAGCCGGACCATGCTCCGTTTCCACATCCCGCTCGTCGAACCGGACGTGCGGATTTCCCGCATCCGGCTCCCGTTGAAAACATCACGGTTTCGCCCACGGGAAGTTGCGCGTGCGCTCCGCAAGCCGGAGCAGACCATAGGTGTCGTGTAGGACGTCGTCCGGGAACTTACTCGTCGCCCTTCCTTCCACCTTATGCTTGACACGCAACCACTGACGCAGCCGTCCCGAACTATGTTGATCGATAGCTCGATAGGCTTTGCTGACCGGTCCGAGATAGAAGTAGTTCGCCCAGCCCTGCAACATCTGATTGAGCTTCCTGATCACCTTCTCCGGTTCAAGCAGGGTCGTACTTCGTCGGGTTTCGTTGCTGATCGACGCGCAGATGCGCTGTATGCGCTTCTTTGACGGCGCCGTGCCCAGATAGGCACGTCCCGTCTGCGGTGAATAGCATCTCCCGAACGTATAACCCAGAAAATCGAACCTCTCTTCCGGCAACCGAGCCACCCGCGTCTTTGTTTCGTTCACCGTCAGCTTCAGCCTGGTCATCATCACCCGCATCGCGGTCAGGGCTTCTTCTCCCCGGCCGCTGCTGCAGATGACGAGGTCATCGGCATAGTTGACGATATGCGCTCCTAGACGCGTTTCGTACCCAAGTTTCTTCCACCCGAGCACGAACCGGCGCATATACAGATTGCTGAGCAGCGGGCTGATCGGAGAACCTTGCGGGGTTCCACGACCCTGGTCCCGACTGAGCGTAATTCGTTGCTTTCTTCCTCTCTCGTGCGTTACTTCCACTGGAGCTGTCAGCCACATCTTGATCAGATGGAGCATGGCTCCGTCGACAACGCGGCGAGCTACCGACTTCAATAGCTCGGCATGAGGAAGGGTATCGAAGTATGCGCTTAGATCTGCATCAACGATCTCTCTGTACCCGGTGTTGATCAGCTTATGGACCTGTCTCACCGCGTCCAAAGCCCCTCGGTTGCGTCGATAGGCGTACTGTTCGGGTGCCAGATCCGCTTCGAAGATAGGATCCAGTACCAGAACCGCCGCCATCATGACCACTCGATCGCGGATGACGGGTATTCCTAACGGGCGTTGCTTTCCGTCCAGCTTAGGAATGTGCACGCGACGTACCGAATGCGGTCGATACGTTCGATCTTTCAGCTCTTGCGTCAGTTCGTCCAACCATTGCTCCACGCCGTATGCCTTGACTTCCGCAAACGTCTGTTCGTCTACTCCTGCAACGCCACCGTTGGCTCGCGAGCATTCGTAGGCATGCTTCAGAACGTCCTTGCGGTACACCTTGTCATACAGAGCGTAAAAGCGAAAGTCGGGCGATCTCTTCGCTTTATCGTGCAACGCCGCCTGTAACTTCTGAACGCTTTCTGGGGTTGTTAGGCTCAAGGCCAATCCCTCCGTCTTTGTTACTTCCTGCGTTGATTTCCAACTAAGGCCCCTTCCCTCCACCGGCGTTACCCGGCTTCGACGGTAGTATGGACCTCTCCGACTCCCCATACGGCCCAGTCTGGCTCTCACGAGTCTCTGGTTGATCCGAACCGCGATCACCGCTGGGGTCTCCCGTGTTGCGTCGGGTCCCCTTTGACTGCATGCCTTCACCAATACCCCGGCAGGATCGTCGAGACCGATTCGCTCGTTACTCTCTCTTCGATTCCAACCTTCCCCGTTTCATAGGCGGGTCGGCTCCTGCATTGAGTTTTTCGAGGCCTGCTCAGTGTTCACTCACGTTAAGGCCTGCTGCCTTGCCAAGTCGCCTTCGCGACCCTTTCCACCGAAGGCTTCAGCGGCTTCGTTGCCTCAGACACTGCTTCGGTTGCTACCGGGCGGAGCGATCCAGTTCCCGGGCGGGACTTGCACCCACTGTGGACCAATGCCTTTCACGGCGCACTATGAAACACGCTCTAATGGATTGTTTCCTCAGAGCATTACCACCGTTATTGCGCGGTCGTCCATTGGCCCACTCCAGGGGATTTGACTGGTGGCATTTCCAGAGAAGGCAGCAGGGCAACTGCGAATTCGAGCACTCACCACAGAAGAATATTGGACCCCGTCCATACGCATGGCGGATGCCCACGTCGCACGCGGCGGTAGTGCATGGATGTATCGTCTGGACTTCACTGAGCACAGTGGCAATCTCCGGGTATACATATCATTCCCTCGATACTGGAATGGTCTGAGGAAAGCTGAGCCGTAGCGTTGATAATTCCACCGTGGAAGTCGCGCTTGCCGCACAGATGCATATGGTCTGGGTTGCATTCATTCATGGGGAAACTCCGTCTGTACCGGGACTGCATCATGGCCACACTATCGAAGCAATAGCCGCCCAACTATGGTTCCTGATGCGCAACGGTTGTGACTTCATTCACCACCAGATCTGACTGCGCTCCAGCCGTGCTACACGGGCCAATGTAGGTCATTAACGCTAGTTAGCTATTGCTGCCACTGGTCCAGTTTGCCGTTGTCACCAACCCGGATTGCCTCCGGTGATGGTGATATAACCAGGCATATCGCTAGCTGGACATGCATAGGAACCAGCCGCAAATGAAAAGGTTCCTCCGCTTTGTGTCGTTGTAGTGGCTTGTGCCGTAGGCATCGAACCAAATCCAGTGACACCGGAGTACTAGATGTGGTGCCTCAAGAGATTGTTGTCATCGAGCGGAGCCCTGGAGATGGGTGTGTTTTGTTTGAGACTGGCGTGAGGTCTGTGCCAGTTGTACTGGTGGTTGAAGGATAGCAGGGCGTGTGTTCTTTCCGTGGAGTTGCTGTAGATGCGGGCATAGGCCCATTCTCTGAGCGCGGTCTGGATGAAGCGCTCGGCCTTTCCGTTGGTGCGGGGCGTATAGGGGCGTGTGCGTTTCGGTTGGATACCGAGGTTCTGGCAGGTGCCGCGGAAACGATGAGCCTTGTAGCATGGACCGTTGTCGGTCAGGACGCGGCGGATGCCGATGCCAAGCCGAGCGTACCAGGCGACGGCGGAGTAGAGGAAGTGGGTCGCCGAGGACTCGGTCTGGTCCGGGTACATGGCGGTGAAGGCGATGCGGGAGTGGTCGTCGATGGCGATGTGCAGGAACTCGGCCCCGATGCCCCGGACCGTATCGCGGCGGTCACCGGTAACACGATGGGATGGCCGTTCGATCTTGACCAGGCGTTTGATATCGAAGTGCAGCAGGTCGCCCGGAGCCGCGTGTTCATAGCGGACGACCGGGGGCTGCGGCTCCAGATCGCGGATGCGGTTAAGCTTCAGCCGGCGCAGGATGCGGCTGACCGTGGCCGGGCCGATCTTCAGCTCCAGCGCGATCCGTATGCCTGTCCAGCGCTGCCGGCGCAACCCCTCCACGCGGGCTGTCAGTTCGTCCGGCGTCCGCCGCGGGCTGTGGCGGGGACGGCAGGAGCGGTCTCTCATCCCAGCCACGCCCTCCAACCGATAGCGCCTAACCCACTTGGCTGCGGTCTGCCGGCTGAGCCTGCACTCGGCTGCCGCCTCGCGCAGACTCAACCGGCCCTCCACAACGCTCTTTGCTAAATACTCTCGACCCGATACGGTCAGTACGGCATGATGGTGGTAGTCCATTCGGTCTCCTGATATGTTGCTTGTTCGCAACTTCAGCATCCCAGTTCTTGATCGAATGGACAACAATCTCTTGATAGATCACATCTAGAGCGTCACAGTGGCTCCCGTTACCGGAAAATATCCGCCGTGCGCTGTTCCCTGGATGGTTGCCTCTGGCACAGATACCGAGACTGAGGTATTCCCTGCAAAGTGTCCCGAGTTCCCCCTCCAATGGGCCCTAAAACTGGGTAAGCCGGTCACACAAGAATTGCGGATAGAAAGGGATGGGACCAGATGCGCTCACTGACCGTGGGATCACTGTGGCGCCTTGTGAAACGCCGGATTCATACAGGAGTTTCGCAATAGACCTATAATAAATTTAGCGTTGCCCGGTGAAATTGCAATTAAGCATGTGCATTCCCGCACATATTGTGAACACCGGCACGTAGAGCACGGTTAACATCTGCCAAGCTGAGTGCTTTGTGCAACCGTTCCACGCTTATCAGGATCGCGATCTGCGTGACTTCTCCAGCGATTAGAGGCCAAGCTCTGGCTGCGGGGGAGTCTGAAGGTTATGTGGATTGTCCGCCTCGCATTACGACGGCCTTATACATTTGCCGTATTTTCGCTTCTGGTCCTGATCCTAGGACCGCTTTCCATCCTGAATACGCCGACGGACATCTTTCCTAATATTGATATTCCGGTTGTAACCGTGATTTGGGGCTATACCGGTCTTTCTCCACAGGAGATGGCGAACCGTATCACTACACCCAGTGAACGCTCGCTGACTACGACCGTCAACAATATTGAACATATTGAATCACAAACGCTGAACGGTATCAGCCTGATTAAGGTCTATTTTCAGCCTCACGTCAATATCGCTAATTCCGTTGCTCAGGTCACTGCCAGCATGCAATCTATCGTCCGCGTGCTGCCTCCAGGAACAACACCTCCGTTGGTGATTCAATACAGCGCGTCTAGCGTTCCGATCCTGCAACTTGGCCTGTCCGGTGAAGGGCTAAGCGAGCAGCGGCTCTATGACTATGGCATGAATACCATTCGTCTTCAGCTTGCCACGGTCGAGGGCGCCGCCATTCCTTCTCCGTACGGCGGCAAACAACGTCAGATTCAGGTCGATCTGGATATGCAAGCCATGCAAGCCAAGGGAATTTCACCTGCGGATGTGGTGAATACAATCTCTACGGAAAATGTAATCGCTCCCGGCGGCACGTCTAAAATCGGCGACTTCGAATATCAGATCGAATCCAACAGCGCACCTTCCAGTATCGAAGACCTGAACAACCTACCGGTCAGAACGGTTCATGGCGCCACTATCTATGTTCATGATGTGGCTCACGTCCGAGACGGATTCCCGCCACAAACAAATATTGTCCGCGTGGATGGGCAGCGCGCTTCGTTGATGACCATCTTGAAGAGTGGCAACACTTCAACGCTCGACATTATCAAGAGCATTCACGAAAAACTTCCACTGATTAGTGGACAGCTGCCTCCTCAATTCAGGATTACCCCACTTTCGGATCAATCGATTTTTGTGCGTAGCGCCATCAGCGGAGTGGTGCGCGAAGCAATCATCGCCGCCTGTCTTACGGGTGTCATGATTCTGGTCTTCCTGGGAAGCTGGCGGAGCACAATTATCATCGCCGTATCCATTCCCCTGTCCATCCTGTGTTCCCTCATTCTGCTGAGCGCATTGGGGGAGACCATCAACATCATGACCCTCGGCGGCCTGGCGCTGGCTGTCGGCATTCTGGTGGACGATGCGACTGTAGCCATCGAAAACATCAACCGCAACATTGAGGAAGGCAAAGAACTCGAGCAAGCTATCCTGGATGGATCGGCGCAGATTGCCGTTCCTGCTTTCGTTTCCACCATATCCATTTGCATCGTATTCGTACCCATGTTCTTCCTCACCGGCGTGGCACGGTATCTGTTCGTTCCCATGGCTGAGGCCGTGGTATTCGCGATGCTGGCGTCGTATTTTCTGTCCCGCACAGTTGTTCCCACCATGGCTAAGTATCTGCTCAGGGTACAGGTGCAGGATGACGCACATCATCGGCAACAGACACGTAATCCCTTCATGCGCTTCCAACATGCATTTGAGATGCGCTTCGAGCAAATGCGCAATCTGTACCGCGATGCGCTGGAACTTTGCCTCCATCATGCCCTGCCGTTCCTTCTGCTGTTTGCGGCATTTTGTGTTGGCTCATTCGCACTACTCTATGGCTGGCTTGGCCAGGATTTCTTTCCTTCCGTAGATAGCGGGCAATTCAAGCTGCATGTGCGTGCTCATACGGGAACGCGAATTGAAGAAACGGCGGCCCTCTGCGACCAGGTCGATCACATAATTCGCCAGGTGATCCCCGAGAAGGAACTGGTTACGATCATCGACAACATTGGCGTACCTTATAGCGGCATTAATCTGTCGTACAGCAATTCCGCGACAATCGGACCAGGCGATGCCGATATTCTGGTATCACTCACGGAAAAGCACCATCAGACTGACAACTACGTACAGACACTGCGGAGCAGACTGCGCAAGGAATTTCCCGGCGTTACCTTCTACACGCTACCGGTCGACATCGTCACCCAGATCCTCAATTTCGGTTTGCCGGCGCCGCTCGATATCCAGATCGTTGGCAACAATCTGGATGCTAACCGTGCTCTGGCTGAGCGCATGATGGACGAGATCAAAAACGTTCCCGGTGCGGCCGATCTGCGCATTCAGCAGCCATTCAACGATCCGCGTTTCACCGTCAACGTGGATCGCACGCGAGCACAGCAGCTTGGCCTGCAGCAGCGCGATGTGACGCAGAGCATGCTTGTGGCTACCAGCGGAAGCTTCCAGACCACGCCCAACTTCTGGCTGGATCCCAAAAACGGAGTGAGCTATTCCATCGCGGTGCAGTCGCCGCAATACGAGCTCAATTCCATTGCCGATCTTGAAAATATTCCAGTCTCGTCCGCGAATAACAGCTTTAGCTCTTCGATCTATCAAGCCGGTGGCATTCCAGTACAGACCCTTGGCAACATCTCATCCATCACGCGGGGCACAGAACAAGGGACAGTCAGCCATTACGACGTACAACCTGTTATTGATATTTTCGGCAATGTAGTCAACTCTGATCTGGCAAGCGTAGATAAACCCATTGAGAAGATCATTGACCGTTATCGCAGCCAACTTCCCCGTGGTTCCCAGATCATCGTCCGCGGCCAGGTACAGACTATGCGTTCGTCGTTCATAGGTCTGGCTGGCGGCCTGGTGTTCTCAATTCTGCTGGTATATCTGCTGATCGTGGTCAACTTCCAGTCCTGGCTCGACCCATTCATTATCATCTCGGCGCTGCCAGCGGCGCTGGCAGGCATCGTCTGGTTCCTTTTCCTAACGCACACACATATTAGCGTCCCCGCACTGACAGGCTCCATCATGTGCATGGGTGTTGCTACCGCGAATTCCATTCTCGTCGTAACCTTTGCGCGTGATGAGATAGCGGCCAATGCCGGAAATGCGCTCCAGTGCGCTCTTAGGGCGGGCTTCACCCGTTTCCGTCCGGTGATCATGACCGCATTGGCCATGATCATCGGCATGGTACCCATGGCGCTCGGCCTTGGCGATGGCGGCGAGCAAAACGCTCCGCTGGGCCGCGCCGTCATAGGCGGTCTGCTCTTTGCCACAGTTTCCACACTGTTTTTTGTGCCTGCATTCTTCAGCCTTCTGCATGGCTATCTGGAAAAGCGTCGTCGTCACGATGCCGAAGCATCTGCAGAAAACATGGAGTGATTTGGAGAATCTATGAACCAACAAGAGACACATTCGACACTGACAGCATCTGGCCAACCGCGGTCTCCTTTGTTCTCGCGCAAATGGGTCACGATGATGCTGATCATCATGCTGACGGTTGCCACTGCTATCGCAATCTTCGGCATCATCCTGCGGGTACGGGCGCGCACCGTACTGGCCATACAAAACCAGGAGCTGGCCGCGCCGACGGTGTTGACCGCACCTCCTATACCAGGAGAACCTGCATCGGAAATTGCGCTACCGGGTAATGTGCAGGCCTTTGTCGATTCACCGGTGTATGCCCGCACCAGCGGTTATCTGCATAAGTGGTATTTCGATATTGGAGCACGAGTACGCAAGGGACAGCTGCTTGCCGAGATTGAGAGTCCGGAAGTAGACCGCCAGCTTCTCCAGGCGCGCGCTGATCTGGCCACGGCAGAAGCCAATGCCAGCAATGCACAGACTACAGCAGTCCGCTACCAGGGGCTGCTTCATTCCAATGCGGTGTCGCAGCAGGACACGGAAAACGCTTCCACTCTAGCAGCGGCCACGGCCACGGCGGTCAAATCTGCGCAGGCCAATGTGCAGCGGCTGGAGCAACTGGTCAACTTCGAAAAGATCTATGCGCCATTTGACGGCGTGATCACAGCACGCAATGTCGATATTGGTACGCTGATTGATGCCGGCGCCAACAAAGAATTGTTCCATATGGCAGCCGCGCAAACGCTACGCGTTTTTGTGAATGTGCCGCAAATTTACTCTCGCAATGCGATTCCAGGTATCATGGCAGATCTTACCTTCAACGAGTTTCCCGGACGCCGCTTCCAGGGCCGGATGGTCCGCACGTCAAACCAGATCGATCCCGTTTCGCGCACGCTGCTCGCTGAGATTGACGTGGATAATCGAAGTGGAGAACTACTACCCGGCGCGTTCACGCAAGTGCATCTCAAGCTTGATACCCAGTCACAACATGCTTCTTACATCATTCCGGTGACCGCGCTGATTTTCCGCTCGGAAGGCTTGCGCGTAGCGACGGTAGTACGCAGCAATATCGCAAAACTTGTGCCGATTGTGATTGGCCGCGACGACGGCAGTGTGGTGCAGGTGGTCACTGGGCTTGATCCCAATTCGCAGGTCATCCAGAACCCGCCAGACTCCATCATCGATGGCGAGAAGGTTGAGGTCGTATCCCATGCGACAGCCGGAGGCGGAAAGTGAGTAGAGTCCAGCGCCCCAACTCGGTTTCGCGGGTGGCAACCATGGCTATGCTTGGTCTGCTTGCAGGGTGTAACCCCGGGCAAAAATACCAGCGTCCTGTCGTACCTGCGCCACCAGAGTACAAAGAAAGCGTGCCTCCATCCAATCCTCCACATGGCACATGGAAAACCGCGGTGCCCAATGACCAGGTCTTGCGCGGTGACTGGTGGAAGCTCTACAGGGATCCGCAGCTCGATGCCCTGGAAGACAGGATCTCCGTCAACAATCAAACATTGCGTGCCGCCACGGAAAAGTACTTGCAGGCACGTTCGCAAGTGGCAATTGCTCACTCTAGCTTTTTCCCGACGCTCTTAGCCGGACCATCGGCAGCACGCGAGAAGTACTCATCAAACCGCCCGCTGAATACGCCAGGGTCCGAAACAGAATTTACGGATCTCGTTCTCTCCGGACAGGCTTCATGGGAGCCTGATTTATGGGGTCGGGTGCGGCGCAGCGTGGAGTCTGCCCGAGCCAATGCACAGGCCAGCGCTGCTGATCTTGCGAACGTCGAGGTGAGCGTACGCACGGAACTGGCACTCGACTACTTTGAGTTGCGCGGTCTCGATACCCAGCAACAGTTGCTTGATTCCACCGTCAAAAGCGATGAAGACTATTACCATCTCACCCTTATTCGCTTTCGCAGCGGTCTTGCGGCAGAATCCGATGTAGCTCTTGCTCAAACTCAGCTTGAATCCATCCGCGCCAAAGCTATCGATACTGGCGCGGCGCGGGCACAGTATGAACATGCCATTGCGACGCTCACAGGGCAGCCTGCCTCTACCTTTAGCTTGCCTTCCGCACCGCTCACCCTGAAACTACCGGTCATCCCGAACAGTGTTCCATCGGAGCTACTGGAGCGTCGGCCGGATATTGCGGCTGCCGAACGCAGGGCGTTGGCTGCCAATGCGCAAATTGGTATGGCTCAGACCGCCTATTATCCCAACATCTCGCTGACTGGGATTGGAGGGTTTGAGAGTACAGGATTCGGCAGCTGGATTCAGGGTCCCAGCATTCTGTGGTCATTGGGCGGTTCGGCTACACAGACATTGTTCGATGCCGGACGCCGCCACGCCATCACAGAGCAGGCCCGCGCTGCCTATGAGGCCTCTGCAGCCAACTATCGCCAGAGTGTTCTCAACGGATTCCAGGAAGTAGAAGATAATCTTGCCGCGCTGCGCATTCTGGATCACGAAGCCACAACTCAGCAGATTGCAGTAACGGCTGCAGAACGCTCGCTGCATCTCTCGGTAGAACGTTACCGTGGCGGTCTGACAACCTATCTCGAAGTCCTTACCACACAGACTGCACAGTTGACGAGCCAGCGCACCGCAGCCGATATCACGACTCGCCAGTTCGCAGCTAGTGTGCAACTTATCAAAGCGCTCGGCGGAGGCTGGAACACGACACAGCTTCCCAAACCGTAGCAACCTGAGAAATTTGCTCCAAGTATCGCGCTATCCGAAAGTAGCGAAAACACGCACTAAGCACTGTAACGCAAAATGAGCAGCCCGGAGGCCGCTCATTTTGCAGATAACTTGTTCACTTTTTAGAGGCTTTTTGGTGCCGAAGAGAGGACTCGAACCTCCACACCCTTGCGAGTACGTGGACCTGAACCACGCGCGTCTGCCAATTCCGCCACTTCGGCACTTCTCTGCATCCAATTTCCATTCGGAAGAACTCTGGCCAGGCTGGGCCACGAGCAGGGCAGCGAGTACTTAGTGTTTCAAACAGCGAGGGTTGCTGTCAATTCGCCATCCTCCGCCATTCGACCGCGCCACCCCAGCGGATTTAGACTCGTAAGGGCTGGTTGATGCGCATCTTCCGCCCCACCAGAATCGGCTCATTCTGTCAACCCTATACGGAGCACCTACACTCATGGCTGAACCACTGCCGCACGATACTTTCTCCGAAGCGCCAATTCCTGAAGAGCATGCAATCCAGATCCGCAAGCTCGCGCATGACCTGTCTAATGCGCTGGAGATCATCATTCAGACCAGTTTTCTTCTCGGCACTGCTGACCTGAAGGAACCCGCGAACGAGTGGCACCGCATGCTCGACGTTGGCGTGCAGAAAGCGCTCACCATCAATGATGATCTGCGTTCCTACATCAAAGCTAATAGCCCGAAATAATCTCTCTACAACAGAAAAGCCACGGCATCTGCCGTGGCTTTTTCTGTTCCAGTCTATTACAGCAGTGTTGCATCCAGCGTAATCTCAGCCGCTGCCAGCAACCGCGATATCGGGCAGCCCTTCTTGGCATTTCCGGCTAGCTCGTCAAACTTTACCTTGTCCGCGCCTGGCACCTTCGCCTTCGTAGTCAGGTGAATCTTGGTCACGGTGAATCCCGCATCCGTCTTCTCCAGCGTTACCACCGCCGACGTCTCAATGGAGTCTGGCACCAGTCCTGCGCCGGTCAATTGCCCGCTCAGCGCCATGGAGAAGCAGCCGGCATGTGCTGCTGCGATCAACTCTTCCGGATTAGTACCCACGCCATTCTCAAACCGGGTGCCAAACGAATACTGAGCCTCTTTCAGCGTTCCGCTCTGGGTTGAAATACTTCCTTTGCCTTCCTTCAGGCTGCCCTGCCACACTGCACTCGCGCTACGATCCATGATGTTCTCCTTGTTTGCTTTGTAAGAAACCGATGTTGATGCTGCCAGATATTCATCCATCTCTCTTCTGTAGAGATTAAGATGCACAACCTCAGCCCTGGACTCCACTCGCTAAGAATTCTTATGTCCGCCCGGCAGAAATTTGGTTATCCTGTCCGCATGAGCCATCCTGCTGACCCCAGCTCTCGGCTGGCGCCTGCCGTGCCGGAAGCCACTGAAACCGTGGCGCCCCCAGCCGCGTGCCCAATCGGCAGCGAACATCATTCAGTTTACTGCCCAAACTGCTCCTCGCGCCTACAGGAGAGCCGCTGCAAACTGATATGCCGGACCTGCGGATACTTCCTCAGCTGTGCAGACTTTTACTGAAGCCCAATTCATTCTTCCCCCCTCCCACGGCAAACCAACAATTGGCGACTATAACCCCAAGCCTCCTATTTGCATCTAATTCATCCAGTGTCAGCGCATTTTGCTGTGCTCCCTAGATTTTTTGGGGGGGGAATGAATCGCTGCATATAGCTTCTGCGTGTTTCCCGTTTGGAGGTTCTCTGCCATGTCCGCAGCCCATATCCTGCCCGACCCCAGCAATGCCGCGGGTGAGTTGACTGTAGATCAACCATCGAGCCTGCCCACCCAAATCGCACCTGAAACCGCCGAAGCCTTCATTTCGGAAAAACGCATTGGCGAGCGCATCAAACGCCTGCGTCTGAAGAAATCCATGGGCCTCGTAGAGTTGGGTCGCCATACAGGTCTTTCCGCCAGCTTTCTTTCGCAGCTCGAAACTGGTCGCGTTGTGCCTACGCTACGCAACCTCGCACGCATCGCCATGGTCTTCTCCAAGGATCTCTCTTACTTCTTTGAATCGGAACCAGCCTCTCTTTTCCGCATCCATCGTCACAGCGAACGCATGCGTCTGCCGCAGACCGGTGTTGATGATCCAACCTACTACTTTGAGAGCCTCGGCTATCTGGTTCCCGATCGCCAGCTCGATCCTTATCGTGCCGAATTCCTGCCCCTGAAGAACGGACAGAACATCCGACCGCATATGCACAGCGGCTTTGAATTTCTCTACATGCTTGATGGTTCACTGCAATTGCAGCACGGTGACAAGACGCATCAATTAGAAACTGGCGACTCCGTTTATTTCGATGCCGGTACCAGCCATAGCTATCGTTGTGCCGGAAAGACGCCCGCATCAGCGCTGATTGTGACCATGCAGCATAGCACCGCACCCCGCGCAGCTAATCCCATCAAAAGAACCGCGATGCCAGCACCGGCAGCCATGCCTGCAGTGAAGGATGAAGCCCCAGCCGGCGTCCGCGGTAGCGTGCCTGCACTCCCAGTCACACGTCTCTCTGCTATGCCTAGCCGCCGCGCTGTCTAGGGATTCTGCTGTCGCGGCACGCCATCCGGCAGCAGGTACTTTTCCACCTCCAGCCAGTTCTCCACCCGCGGAAAGCCAGTCACCAGCGCATTGTGTGGCGCAGAAAACAATATTCCCTGGCCCTCAAATGTCTTCAAATAACGTGGCATATCGTCAATCAGATACTCCGCGCGCAAAATACTCTTGTCCCCGCAAAACACAAAATTGCGGTATGGCAGGAAGGGAAAGTGTCGCTTTAGCCAACGGAACTTTGATGCGAATGAGCTGGGAACTTCCATCGCCGCGGTCGCAATAAATATGTCGTAGTGCTCCTGCAGCCGCTGTAGCACCTCAGCGCAATCCGGCAACACGTCAAGATTCTCAAAAAAATCCTCTGCGCACATAATTCGCATCAGGTCCGGCTGGTGCTCCTTGGGGACAAGGTCCCACAGCCACTTCCCATACAGGTCTTCCTTGGTCACACACAATCCATGTTCGGCGTTATAGCGCGCAATATGCTCAGCCATGGTATCGGCCATGGTGTCATCCATATCCACGCATACCCGCTTGCGCCGTCCACTCTGGATTTCGGCACTCATCCCATCTCCTCTAACCGGCGCAGTGCGGCGCGCTCGCGAGATGCATCCGTTCCATGCCCCACGTCGTAGTAGAGCCGCCGCCCGCAAGTCTCGCAGGTCATTGGCGTCTCCTGGTCAGAACTGCGCAGTTCATTCCACCTCTGCGGTCGCACCATCATCTGGCACGCTGAACACTTCTGGTCCCACGCTGCCGCCAGTCCGGTCTTGCGTGCTCCCGCCACACGGTCATACGCTGCCAGCGCCGGCTCGGTCACCAGCGCCCGCAGTCGCTCGCGCTCGTTCTTCAGCAGCACCAGCCGCTTGTCATGGGCAGCCTTTATTCCCGTAGCGCGTTCTCTCTCCTGCTCTACCAGCTTGGTTTGATAGCCAATCTCCTCTTCCGCCTTCTTCTTCGCGGTTTCAAACCCGTCCGTCCGCTCCATGCTTTCCAGCTCAGCGTCTTCCAGTCGGCTTATCGTCTCTTCAGCAAATGAGATCTCCTTCAGCAGCGCCTTATACTGCTCATCGTTCTGCACTACATCGACCTGCGCGCGATACTTCTTGATCCGCTGTTGCTGGTCGCGCACGTCAGATTCCGCCCGCCGCCGCGCCACCTCCTCGGCCTTCAGCCCGCTCTCCGCAGCCGCCAAGGCCGCCTGCACGGCAGACAGCGCAGCCTGCAGTTCCGCCGCCCGTTTGGGCAGTACCGCCAGCTCCGCCATCATCCGCGCAATCTCTCCGTCGCACACCTGTAGTTCAATCAGCTCATCCAGATCACGCATAAAAGCCACACCTCGGGGGAAATCGCAGTCTAGCACTCTGCTCCCAATTTCGCTGCATCGCCGCCTTTGCTATGAGACCCTATAGGCATACGCATGAGCTCTTCCGTCACCGTCGATGAGCCGTCCGGTCAATCCATGAGCGCGCCCAGCCAGCTCTGGAAACCGCGCGCTAACAAGTGGGCTATCGCAATTACGGTCACTCTGGCCACCTTCATGGAAGTGCTCGATACCGCTATCGCCAACGTGGCCCTTCCCCACATTGCCGGTGGCTTGGGCGCCTCCCAGGACGAAGCCACCTGGGTCCTCACCTCATACCTCGTCGCCAACGCAGTCATCCTGCCCGCCAGCGCATACTTGACCACCTTCATCGGCCGCAAAAAGTTCTACATGATCTGCGTCGTCCTCTTCGGCATCAGCTCCGCGCTATGCGGGCTGGCTCCGTCGCTCCCGTTGCTCATCTTCTTTCGCGTTCTACAGGGCATCGGCGGCGGCGGTCTGGCCCCATCCGAACAGTCCATCCTTGCAGACACCTTTTCGCCCAAAGAGCGCGGTCAGGCGTTCGCCCTCTATGGCATCGCCGTCGTTGTCGCCCCGGCCATCGGCCCCACACTCGGAGGCTGGATTACGGACAACTACGACTGGCGCTGGATCTTCTTTATCAACGTCCCCATTGCCATCCTTTCGCTCTTCCTCACCAATCGCCTGGTCGAAGATCCACCCTGGGTCAAACAGGAAGTCGCCATATCCCATAAGCGCGGCCTTAACCTCGATTACTTCGGCTTCGCCCTGCTCGCCATCGGCTTTGGCTCGCTGGAGTTCATACTCGACAAAGGGCAGGAAGACGACTGGTTCGGCTCTCGCCTTATCCTCTACTTCTTCATCGCCTGCGTTGGCGCCCTGGCCACCCTCATCTTCTGGGAGTTGAGGCAGCTTCGCAACGGCCATCGCCCCATCCTGAACCTCACGCTCTTCCGCAAAAAGACCTTTGCCATCTCCTTCACCTTGATGTTTGTGCTCGGCTTCACGCTCTACGCCACCACCGTTCTGCTCCCGCAATTCGTACAAACCCTGCTGGGTTATACCGCCGAACTCGCCGGCTTCGTCATCTCACCTGGCGGCTTTGCCACCATGTTGATGATGCCCCTCGCCGGCTTCCTCGTCAGCCGCATCGATCTTCGTTACATGATGGGCACGGGCTTCCTCATCGTCGGCCTCGCGCTGGTAGGCATGCATACGCTCAACCTGCAGGTGAGCTACGGCTACGTCGCCATGCTGCGCATCTTTCAGGCCGCCGGCCTCGCCTTCCTTTTCCTGCCTATCAACTTCGTCTCCTACACCGGCATTCCGCAGACACAGAACAATGATGTTTCCGGCCTCACCAACCTCGCCCGCAACATCGGCGGCAGCAGCGGCACCGCGTTCCTGACCACCATGCTGGCCCGCCGCTCGCAGTGGCACCAGAACAACATGGTGCGCAACCTCGTCCCCTCCTCGCCCATCTTCCAATCACAGATCCACGCCCTCAGCCACGTCTTCGTCTCCCACGCCTTGGCTCCCAATATGACGGCAGCGGGCTTCATGGCACAGGCCTTCATCTACCAACAAATGTATCGCCAGTCCATGATGCTCTCTTATCTGGACGTCACCTCTGTTCTCGCCACCGGCTGCTTCATGATGCTTCCGCTCGTGGCCATGATCGGCAAGATCAAGAGGCCCAAGGGAGACGCCCCCGTGCACTAGGTCCGTGCGCTGTGCCAGGTAGTACACTGCTCACACCATGAAATCTCTTCTTGTCCTGCTTCTGGCTGCTGCCGCTCTTCCTGCGCTCGCACAGGCTCCCGCATTCACGCTCAAGGACGCACAGGCTCTCGGCGATGCCGATACCGCGCAGTTCTACGCTGCGAATACCTCGCCCATCTGGGACGCGCTCTCGCCGGAGATGAAGAAGAACGTCAAGGATCCCGCCAGCCTGCAGGACATCCAGCACAAAGTCACCCAGATGTTCGGTAAGGAAGAGCGTGTGCTGCATGAGAGCGTACTGCTGACGCCCGGCAACATCTTCGCCTACACCCGCATCGTTGAGTTTGAGAAATCGGAGCAGAGCTTCCTCATCCAGTGGAGCTTCACCGCAGACGGTAAGACAATTGCTGGTTTCGGCATCCATCTGGAACCCAATTCCGCCCCCACAAAATTCGCTGACTACAAGGACAAGACCCCCCTCATCCTGCCTGTTAGCGGCGCATGGACCGTTTACCAGGGCGGCGACTCCGTGGGCGAGAACTACCATGCAGCTACCATCGACGAGCGCTCTGCCTACGATCTTTGCTTTCTGAAGGATGGCCTGCTCTACTCCGGCGATGGCAGCAAATCAGAAGATTTCGCAGGCTTTGGCCAGCCCGTCCGCGCACCCGGCGCAGGCAAGATCGTCTCCGCCATAGACCAATATGCTGACAATACCCCCGGCAAGAGCAACGATACTGATCCCAAGTCCGGCAACTCCATCGTGATTGACCACGGCAATGGCGAATTCTCCATGCTCGCCCACCTCAAATCCGGCAGTCTGAAGGTAAAGACAGGTGACACAGTGAAGGCCGGCGACGTAATCGCCCAGCTCGGCCAGAGCGGCGATGCGCCCATCCCTTATCTTGACTATCACCTGCAGAACACCGCCGTCTGGGGTAAGGGCAAGGGCCTTCCCATCCAGTTTCAGCATCTGCTGGTCAATGGCAAACCCACCCTCACCCCACCCGTCCGCGGCGACGTGATTGAGACCAAGACCGGGGCGGTCACCAAATAGCCGCTACCCTGCGCCTCACTGGGCAAAGCAAAGTGCCCCACTCATCGCAATGGGTGGGGCATCGTCGCATGGTGGCGACCGCCTTTTCTATTGCTGTTGTCTTTGTCCTTATTCTCCACGCTACAATTCCTTCATGAAGACTGTGCTTCCTGTGCGCGCCCTTGGCGCCCTGCTGCTGCTTGCCACCGCTACCACCCACGCTCAAAAGCAATGGACCGTGGAAGATATCTTCCGCAATGGCGGACCCACCGGTGCGGGCCCCCGCAGCTTCGAATGGTCCCCCGACGGTCGCCTGCTCACCTTTCTGGCCGCGGATGACAAGGTCGGCAAGCCCGGCGACCTGCTCTCCCTGGAAGCAGCCACTGGTAAGCTCTCAGTGCTCGCCACCAAAGACAAGCTCTCCGCCGCCCCAATCTCTGAGAAAGATAAAGACCACCGCGCCCGCTACGGCATGCCCAGTTACACCTGGGCCGCAGACTCCAGGCACCTCATCCTCGATGCCAGCGGCGTCATTGCGCTCTACGATGTAGCCAGCGGCACCGCCACGCGCATCGTTGACACCGGCAACGGCTCCGGCGACGATCCTAAGTTCTCTCCCGACGCCAAATCCATCTCCTACCTGCGCGACCATAACCTCTTCGTCGCCCCGGCCAGCCCCAACTCGCACCACGAGATCAACCTCTCCCGCACCACCGGCGACGCGCTCACCAACGGCGAAGTCGATTGGGTCTACCTGGAAGAACTTGAGGTCCGCAGCAACTACTTCTGGTCCCCGGATTCCCAGCATCTCGTCTACCTGCAGGCAGACGAATCCAAGGTTCCGCAGTATCCCCTGCCCGATCTAAACCCCACGCATGCCACGGTCGACATGCAGCGCTACCCGCAGCCCGGCGACCCCAATCCCGCCGTGCGGGTCGGCATCGTCGCCGCCAAAGGCGGCAAAACTACCTGGGTCGATCTTCCTTTCAGCGCGGGCAACGACTACATCCCCCGCTTCGGCTGGGTCGATGCCCACACCGTCTACGTCGAAGTCCTCACCCGCGACCAGAAGCATCTGAACCTCTACCTGGCCGACGCGAAGAGCGGCAAGTCGCACCTCATCCTGACCGATACAGACGCGAAGTACCTCGACACCAACTATGAGGTCACCTTCGTCGATGCCTCCCGCTTCCTCGTCCAGAGCTGGCGCGACGGCCATACCCACCTGTATCTCTACTCGGTCGATGCCACCCACCCGCTCACCGCAGTGGCCACGCTTACCCGCCAGCTCACCCAGGGTGATTTTGAAGTGCAGCAGTTCCTCGGCTTCGACCCCAAGGCACAGACTGTCTTCTATACTTCCAACGAGGCCGATCCCCTGCAGAATGCCGTCTGGTCCATTCAGCTTGACGGTACGCACAAGCAGCGCCTCAGCAGCCCGCAACCCGGCACCCACTTCGCCGAGTTCGCGCCAGACTTCAAGCACTTCATTGACATGAGCGGCGCCGAGCTCAAGCCCACCACCATCTCACTTTGCGATCTCAGCCACGCCTGCTCGCCCATCTATACTCCGCACTCTCTCGCCGATCTCGGCTATACCGTCATCCAGCCACAAACACTGCGACTCAAAGCGAGCGACGGCACCGTCCTCTATGGCTCGTTGCTACTACCCGCCGGTGCCACATCGCCCGCTTCCGTCCCCCTGATTCTGAATCCCTATGGCGGCACCCACGCGCAGGATGTTCGCAACGCCTGGGGCGGCTCCAACCAGCTCTTTGATCAGTTGCTCGCCCAGCACGGCTTCGCTGTCCTCCGTGTAGATAATCGTGGCATGGGCGGCCGTGGCCGAGACTTTGAGCAGTTCGCCTACAACAACTTCGGCGCCGTCCAGCTTGAAGATCAGCTCACCGCGCTCGACCAGGCGCTCGACCAGTTCCCGCAGCTTGACGCCAAGCGCGTCGGCTTCTGGGGATGGAGTTGGGGCGGCGCTTTCACCCTCTACGCCATGGAGCATAGTGACCGTTTCAAAGCCGGCGTTGCCGTCGCGCCCGTCACCGACTTCCGCAACTACGACAGCATCTACACCGAGCGATATCTCGGCCTGCCCGCCAACAACGCCGCGGTCTATGATGCGGATGCCACCACCAAGGCCGCCGCCCAGCTTCACGGCAAGCTACTGCTCGTCCACGGCACCGGCGACGACAACGTGCACCTCGCAAACTCCATCCAGCAGCAGGAGGCGTTCATCAACGCGCACATCCCATTCGACCTGCAACTCTATCCGCGCAAGACGCACTCCATCGCCGGCTACGACGCCCGCACTCACCTGTTCAACCGCATCCTGCAGCAGTTTGAGACAAATCTAAAATAGGTGAGGCACGCCATGGGTCTTCGCATTTCTTTACAAGACGAGTTTGGTAAAGAGAGGGAAGCAATAGATGATCCGCGTAACCTTTTGCATCGCTTTCTCCCACAAGACCGCTCCCATGTTCTTGGCGTAATCGATTGGGTCGGAGACACAACGTTCAATCGATTGCAAATGGATCAGTTCATTCATGAATGGAATGCACTTCGCGATGAAATGCATTCAGCTGAAGAGAAGCAATTATTTCGTAGCGTCTTATCCTTAGCGCAGCATTGCCAGAAAAACGTTCATCTATATCTAAAATTTATTGGCGATTAACTCTATGCACCCCGCCACCCAACCCACCGATAACGACCTCGTCCGCGCCCGCACCACACTGGGCGATTTTGAGCTGACCGTCTGCACCGACGGCACCTTTCTGCTCGATGGTGGCGCGATGTTCGGCGTTGTACCCAAGCCGCTCTGGAGCAGGCGCGCGCCCGCTGACGAAGCCAACCACATCCTGCTCGGCCTCAACTCCGTCGTCGTCCGCACCGGCAAGCAGACCATTGTGATTGAGACCGGCATGGGCAACAAGCAGTCGCCGAAGATGCGCGAGCTGCAGGGCAACCAGGAGCTGCTGCTGCAGTCCTATGCAGCAGCCGGCATCGATCCCCGCGAAGTCGATATCGTCATCAACTCGCACCTCCACTTTGACCACTGCGGCTGGAACACCACCCTGCAGCCCGATGGCTCCGTCACGCCCACCTTCCCCAACGCGCGCTACTTTGCCCACGCCGGAGAAGTCGAGCACGGCCACCGCCAGTACGAGCGCGACCGCGTCAGCTACCTCTCGCCCAACTACGATCCACTCATCACCTCAGGCCAGATGACGCTGCTCGACAACGCCCGCATCGCCGCCAATCCCACCATCTGTGATGGCATCAGCGTCGAGTGCTTCCCCGGCCACACCGCGCAACTCATGGCAATCCACATCGAAAGCGCCGGCCAGCACGCCTGCTACATCTCTGACCTCATCCCCACCGCACATCATCTGGACATCACCTGGGCGATGGGCTATGACCTGGACCCCCTGCGCGTGATTGAAGAGCGCAAGCGCTTCTACGCGCGCGCCATTCCGGAGAAGTGGCTGGTGCTCTTCACTCACGACCACCACACTCCCCTCGCCCGCATCGCGCTCAACGAAAAAGGAAAGCCAGTCGTCGCTTTTTAACTCGCAATTTCATCGTCAAAGATTGCTTCAATCGTGGTCTCAAACAGCCGCGCCAGCCGGAACGCCAGCGGTAAACTTGGATCGAACTTGCCTGTCTCAATCGCGTTCACGCTCTGGCGCGAAACTTCCAGCCGATCTGCCAACTCCGCCTGCGACCAGTTCCGCTCTGCTCTCAGCACCCGCAGCCGGTTCCTCACTTATACCTCCTCGATACAAACGGCATTGTTATTGCGAAGACGAGACCCCAGATCACGACGAGCGTCCTAAAAGTCAGCACAGGAACCGACGCAAAGTGGTGCAACTGGATAAATAAATTAGCAAGCACTACGGTGATGCCCGTTGCCCACAAGCTGCTCTGAACTGATAACGTGTACATAAACTCGTCATGTTCTTCATAGAGATAAAGACCAAAGCTTGCGATGATTCCCAGAAATGGCAACATCATCAGCACAGCCTCCACATACAGAGCTGCCCCATGCGGATGATGGAGGTGTCTATAGCTCCCCACACCCAGTGCCATAATCCCGTAGAGTCCACCTGACACCATCATTCGATAGCAGAGTCGCTTCACTGCCGCAGTCAGCTTCTCGCCACATATTCGCACTGGAAAGCCTCCTTGTCTTATTGACAAGCTAACTTTACTTATTGAAGCATGCAATGTCTAGCACACTTGTCATTGCAATTTAGATTTCAATACGGTCGCCATGGCTCGGCGGCACGCTTGTCACCGTGAACCACACGTCCGCCGCACTCGCATTGATAGCCTGATGTTCCACGCCGGGCGCAATCTCCACACCCTGCCCGGCCGCCAGCACCGTCAAGCTGCCCTCAATCTCCATCGTCAGCTCGCCTTCCAGTACATAGAAAAACTGCCGCGCCCGCTGATGGAAATGGCGCTGCTCCCGCGTGCCTGCAGGCATGCGTTCCTGAATCACGCTCACCGCCGCAGTGCGCACCAGGTGCCAACCATCGCACCCCTCGCCCCACGTGTAGCGCTCTGCATTTTCAATGGAGATCATTGTCTTTCCTGACAACTCAAAGCGGGATGCACCCATGCTTCTTCTTCGGCATGGTCTCGCGCTTGCCCTGCAGCATCTCCAGCGCCGCGCACAGCCGCTTCCGCGTCTCGCTCGGTTTGATGACCGCATCCACATACCCGCGTTCGGCGGCTACATAAGGATTCGCAAACCGCTCACGAAACTCTTCTACCTTCTCCGCGCGAATCTCAGCCAGAATGTTGATCTTGTCGTCTTCGGTGAATGGTTTCCCTTGCGGCCAGACTGCCTGCGCAGTTCTTGCTACCTCATCGAACTCGCGCTTATACACAATGTTCACTGCGCCCTCAGGCCCCATCACCGCAATCTCCGCCGTGGGCCACGCCAGGTTCACATCCGTCCGCAGATGCTTGGAGCTCATCACGCAGTACGCGCCGCCGTAAGCCTTGCGCGTAATCACCGTCAGCTTCGGCACCGTCGCCTCTGCAAACGCGTACAGCAGCTTTGCCCCGTGCCGGATAATGCCGCCATGCTCCTGCTGCGTACCCGGCATAAATCCCGGCACATCCTCAAACGTAATCAGCGGAATATTGAATGCATCGCAAAAGCGCACAAACCGTGCCGCCTTCACGCTTGCATTGATGTCGATCACGCCCGCCAGGTACGCTGGCTGATTCGCCACAATGCCCACGGGCCGTCCATCCATACGCGCAAATCCCACCACGATGTTCCGCGCAAAGTGCTCCTGCACTTCAAAGAAGTAGCCGTCGTCCACAATCTTCGTGATCACATCCTTCGCGTCGTAGGGCTGGTTGCTCTCCTCCGGCACCAGCCAGTCCAGCGCTGCGTCCGCACGGTCCACCGGATCGGTATTCAGCTTGCGCGGCGGATCGTCCAGGTTGTTCGACGGCAGAAAACTCAGCAGCTCGCGCACCATCGCCAGGCACTCGGCGTCATCGTGCGCCACAAAATGCGCCACGCCGCTGGTCTCGTTGTGCGTCATCGCGCCGCCCAACTCGTCCTTGGTCACATCCTCGTGGGTCACCGTCTTGATAACGTCCGGCCCCGTCACAAACATATAGCTGGTCTTCTGCGTCATCAGGATGAAGTCCGTAATCGCCGGCGAATACACCGCGCCACCCGCACAAGGCCCCAGTATGGCCGAGATCTGCGGCACCACACCGCTCGCCAGCGTATTACGCAGAAAGATGTCAGCATATCCGGCCAGCGATACCACGCCTTCCTGGATGCGCGCACCGCCGGAATCGTTCAGCCCAATGAGCGGCGCCCCCACTTTCATCGCCATATCCATCAGCTTCACGATCTTGGCCGCATTTGTCTCAGAAAGCGAGCCACCGAAGACGGTAAAATCCTGCGCGAAGACGAAGACTACCCGCCCTTCAACTCTTCCATAGCCCGTGATGAACCCATCGCCCGGCACGCGCTGGTCCTGCATGCCGAAGTCCGTCGACCGGTGCGTGACAAACTTGTCCGTCTCTTCAAACGTGCCTTCGTCCAGCAGAAAGAGCACCCGCTCCCGCGCTGTCATCTTGCCCGCCTTGCGCTCGCGCTCACGCCGTTCCGCGCCGCCACCCTCTTCCGCCAGCGCATGCCGCGCCTGCAGTTCAAGCAACCGGTCATGTTTCTTCATATGCTCTTTCATGGCACCTATCTCGTCTGCCGATTCTAGCAGCGGCGCAGGTCATTTTCTCCTTGTTTGTCCCTGCCCTTCTGTCATTCCGCAGCGCAGCAGTGGAATCTGCTCCTCCATTATGCCGTCCATACTCCCGACCGAAAGTGAGTGCTCCATACATCGCAGCCTCATCGCGATGTATGGGATATCATCCGCAGGGACGACCGCCTTTTACGACCTCTGATTCTTCCCACCCTCGTTCCACCGCCTGGCCCACCGCCACAGCTTCGAATCCGGCTCCGGCGCATCACTCGCCTTCACCGGCTCATCCGCACCAGTCGCCTTCGGCAATGCATGCTCATTCACCGCACTCATCGCCATACCCATCAGCCCCGGCGAAATCCCTGCCACCCGTGCCCCCAGATATGCCTGTGGTGAAATCGTGATCTCGGCCCTTCCTGCCACCGTCGCCCGCACAATCTTCTTTGCGGCATGCCGTGCCGATGCAGCCACACCCGGTAGCATCGCACCCAGCGAAAACCACTCATACTCCTTCGTCCGGTCGCCCACCACCAGCGCCTGCGGAGCCGACCCCGTCCGCATCAGCCCCGGACACACTGTCGTCACGCGAATACCCTTGCCGCGCAGTTCCGCATGCAGTCCCTCGCTGAATCCCACCGCCGCAAACTTGCTCGCCGAGTAAGGCAGCAGGTGTGGCACCGCCATCTTGCCGCCAATGGACGCAATGTTCACAATATTTCCGCCTCTCCGCGCCAGCATCTGCGGCATCACCGCCTTGCACGAGTACACCATCGCAAAGTAGTTCGTCTTCATCGACTCTTCGAAATTCTCCACCCGCTGATCTTCCACCGGTCCCACGTGAATCATCCCGGCATTGTTCACCAGCACATCCACCTGACCAAACTGTTCCGTTGCCCAGGCAATCATCCGCTCCACCTGCCCACGGTCCGTCACATCCGCCATGTACACCAGCACTTCGTCTGCCGCCACGCAGCCCTCTCGGATCAGCGTCTCCCTGGCCCGGTCCAGCTCTTCCCCGTTCCGCGCGACCAACAGCAACCGCGCCCCAGCCGCGCCAAACTCCCGCGCCAGCTCCATCCCCAACCCCCGCGAGCCGCCCGTAATCACCACCGTTTTGCCCTGTAGCAAGCGCGCTCCGGCCCCACGCAGCACCATCCCTGCCAGCGCCAGCGCGCCCAGCCCTGTAGCCGCTGCAACGCTCACGCCTGCCACCGCCCCACCCATCAGAATCCGTTTCACGTCCATTTCCGGCCTTCCTCTACCTGCAATAGACTCTATATCTCGCAGAGCCCCATTGTTCCGGATGAAATTCGCCGGGAGCCGCACCAAAAATGCAGCATACGGCAAACAAAAGGCGAATAGAATATCTCTTGTCAGCATGCCCTCCCCTTCCCAACCCGCCGAAGAACTCTTTGCCACCGTGATCGAAGAGAAGTTCGCCTTCCTGCACATTGACCTGAACTCCTTCTTCGCCTCGGTCGAGCAGCAACTCCACCCGGAATACCGCAATCGCCCGCTCGCCGTCGTCCCCACGCTGGCAGACACCACTTGCTGCATCGCCGCCAGCTACGAGGCCAAGGCCCTGGGCATCAAGACCGGTACACAGGTAGGCGAAGCCAAACGAATCTGCCCTGATATCGTCCTCGTCCACGGAAACCACAATGAGTATGCCGAGCATTCGCGCCGCATCGCTGAAGCCGTCGACCTGGTCTGCCCCGTCGCCCACACGCCCTCCATTGACGAGATGGTCTGTCAACTCCTCGGCCGGGAATGTGAGCCGCACCGCGCCCGCCAGATCGCGCTCGCCATTAAACAATCCATCTACAAGAATGTCGGCGATACGTTGCGCTGCTCCATCGGCATGGCGCCCAACCGCTACTTGGCCAAGGTTGCCAGCGACATGCAGAAGCCCAACGGACTCATCGGCTTGCTGCCCTCGCAGCTGCCCCGCGCAATTGAGCACATTGAGCTGCGCGACCTGCCAGGTGTCGGCGCGCGCATGGAAAAGAACCTCGCCGCCAAAGGCATCACCACTATGCAGCAGTTGCTCGATCTGGATCGCAACGGCATGCACGCCCTCTTCAACTCCGTCTGGGGAGACCGCATGTACCACTGGCTGCGCGGCCACCAGACCGGCGAAGACCACGACTCCAACAACTTCTCCGGCTCAGAGATTCAGAAGTCCCTCGGCCACTCCCACGTGCTCGCTCCCGAACACCGCACCCCCGAAGGCTCCTGGGCCGTCGCCCACAAGCTGCTGCACAAGGCTGCCATGCGCCTGCGCATGGAGAAGTTCTATTGCGGCTCATTGAGCGTCACCATCCGCTTCGCGCTCACCCGCGAACAGGCTGCCCGTGCACAAAAATCAAAAAAACATTTCTCCGGGATCAATCATCAGGGCTGGGGCCTGGAGGCGCGCTTCGCGCCCTGTCAGGACACGCTCACCTTGCTGGAAGTGCTGCGGGATGCCTGGGCGCAGCGTCCTCAGGATGAATTCTGTAGCCGACCCTTCTTCGTCGGGGTCACGCTCTCGCGCCTGATCCATGAAGACGAGCACCAGCAGTCGCTCTTCGCCAACCTCGGCCACCGCGACGAACTCTCGCACACCATGGACAAGCTCAACCTGAAGTATGGCCACAGTACCCTGCACTTCGCCGGCATGCTGCCCGCCCGCGAAAGCGCACCAACCCGCATCGCTTTTACCCAGATTCCAGTGAAGTACGGCGTCGATTACATGTAGTGCCTGCGCTTTGCCATTGCAGCTAAACTATTTTCGTGGAATCAACGTACCGAAGCCGCATCGCCCCATCGCCCACTGGCTATCTGCATCTCGGCCATGCGCGCACCTTCTGGATCGCCGCCGAACGCGCCCGCGCCGCTGGTGGCACACTGCTCTTCCGCAACGACGATCTTGATCCCCACCGCAGCAAGCCAAACTTCATCTCTGCAATGATCGAAGACCTGCGCTGGCTCGGTCTCGATTGGCAACCACCCATGGTGAACCAGAGCGAGCGCCTTCCGCTTTACCGCGCTGCCCTGGATCGCCTGATCGCGCAGGGCGATGCCTATGAATGCATCTGCACCCGCAAAGACCTTGCCCGCCTCGCCCACGCCCCGCACGAAGAGCAAGACGACGAACCCGTCTACGACGGCCACTGCCGCCCAATTCAAAATGTTTATCATTCTGGGCACAGCGAAGAATCTCACTCTGCTTGTGCCGTCACAATCCCTTCAGGCAAGCCCACAACATGGCGCTTCCGCATCCCCGCCAACGCCACCCGCATCACCTTCCATGATCAGAACCTCGGCCTACACACCTTCATCCCCGGCCGCAACTTCGGTGACTTCCTGTTGTGGTCGCGCGATGGTGTGCCCAGCTATCAACTCGCCAGCACGGTAGACGATGCCGCCATGGGCATTACCGAGCTCGTCCGTGGTGCCGATCTCCTCAAATCCACCGCCCGCCAGATTCTGCTGCAATGCGCCCTCGGTCTGCCCACGCCCCGCTACTTCCACTGCCGTCTCGTCCGCGACGAACACGGCGTTCGCCTCGCCAAGCGGCACGACGCGCTCTCCCTGCGCACCCTCCGTGAACAGGGTCAGACACCGCAGCAGATCATCGCCAGCTTCGATACATCCCTCTAGCCCGCCACCACCAAAGCAGCCTCCGCTTTCCTAACCCCTATTCCCTGTTCTGCGACAATACCTCCATGCCGCTTTCACCCAAGGTAGAACTCCATCTCCACCTCGATTGTTCGTTGAGCTACGATGTGGTCTCCACGCTGGATGCCACCATCTCGCGTCCGCAATATGATGCCGAGTTCATCGCTCCGCCACAGTGCTCCAGTCTGGCAGACTTTCTCACCCGTGCCCCTCGTGGGTTTCAGCTGATGCAAACAGAGACCGCACTGCGTCTGGTCACGGAAGACCTCTTCCAGCAGCTCGCAGCAGACGGCGTGATCTACGCCGAGATTCGCTTTGCTCCCCTTCTGCATCTGCTTCAGGGTCTCTCACCTGAAGCAGTCGTCACCGCAGTCGACCGCGCCACCGAAGCCTGCATCGCGGCCACCGGTATTGAGGCTCGTCTCATTCTCTGCACCCTGCGCCACTACACCGCGGAGCAAAGCTTGCTTACCGCCCAACTCGTCCATCACTTTCGTGGATCGCGCGTTGTCGCGCTGGATATAGCCGGCGACGAAGCCGGCTACCCTGTGGATGCTCACATCCCAGCCTTCCGCTATGCCCTAGATCACGGGCTGCACCGCACCGCCCACGCTGGCGAAGCGCGCGGCGCAGACAGCGTCTGGGAGGTGCTGCGTGCATTCCAACCCACCCGGATCGGCCACGGCGTCCGCAGCGTTGAGGACACTGCCCTCCTGGCTCACCTTCGCCGTGAATGCATCCATCTGGAGGTCTGCCCCAGCAGCAACGTGCAGACCAACACCGTCACTCACTACGGCGCGCATCCGGTGGATACCCTTTACCGTGCCGGCGTCCCGCTTAGCATCAGCACAGACACGCGGACCATCACCAATGTCACACTGGAGCAGGAGTACGCACGTCTCCGCCGCGAATTCGGCTGGACCGTTGCCGATCTCACCGTCTGCAACCGCGCGGCCCTACGTGCCGCCTTCCTCGATGATGCCACCCGCGCCCGCATCCTGGAGGCACTAAACTAATCTCAGCGCCCATGGCCGACAACTTCGCACAGACCGTCAAGCAGCAAGCAGACATCGTCAAGATCATTGGCGACTACGTCCGCCTGCGCAAGGCCGGGGCGCAGAACTACACCGGCCTCTGCCCCTTCCATAAGGAAAAGTCGCCTTCGTTCTCCGTCCATGCCTCGCAGCAATTCTTTCATTGCTTCGGTTGCAAGCAATCCGGCGACGTTTTCGCTTTCGTGATGAAGATGGATTCGCTTACGTTCCCTGAGGCTGTTCGCGCTGTCGCAGCAAAGTGCGGCATTCCTCTGCCCAAGCGCGAATTCTCTTCTCCCGAAGAAGCACGTGAAGCCGGTCTGCGCCGCCAACTACTTGACCTGCATGAAGCAGCTACAAAGTATTTTGAGCAGCATCTGCAATCGCCGGAAGCAGCGCGGGCGCGAGAGTATCTCACCGGACGCGGCATGACGGCAGACAACATTGCAAAGTTCCGCATCGGCTACGCTCCGGATGATTTCAACACCATGCGCGAAGCGATGCGCAAAGAGTTCAGCGAAGAAGCGCTGCGAGCCAGCGGCTTGTTCTCCTCGAAAGAGCAGAATGCCCAGGGCCAGCCCATCGGTCAGCTCTACGCACGCTTCCGCAAGCGCATCACCTTTCCCATCGCCAATGAACAGAGCAAGATCATCGCCTTTACCGCACGCGCCTTGGATTCAGACGAAAAATCAGGCCCTAAATATCTCAACTCCCCCGAGACTGCGCTTTACTCCAAGGGCCATGTCCTCTTCAATCTCGACAAGGCAAAGACCTCTATACGTCAGCATGATTTCGCTCTGCTGGTTGAAGGACAAATGGATTGCATCAGTGTCTATACTGGCGGAATTCACAATGTGCTTGCTACCTCCGGCACCGCCTTCACTGAGATGCAGGTGCGCCTGCTTGCACGATTCACCAAGCGCATCGTGGTTAATTTTGATCCCGATACTGCCGGAGCAACAGCAGCAGAGAAGTCCATTGCGTTGCTCACCGAAGAAGACTTTGATGTAAAGGTCGTTTCGCTGGATGACGGCCTGGATCCAGATCGCTTCATTCGCGAACGCGGTATACCCGCGTACTTTGAGGCATTACGAACGGCGCGACGTTATTCCGACTACCTTATACAACGCGCATTGCAACTGCACCCAGCACGCACGCCGGACGCGCAGCGCAAGGCGATGAACTATCTGCTTCCACACATCCGCCGGATACCGCATAAGCTTACGCGTGAAAATTTCGTTTCTGATGTGCGGGATGCGCTCAAGATCGATTCAGCCCTTTTGTTTGAAGAACTTAGAACGGCGGCGGCACAGAGGCTGGGGAGTGTGAGGGCGCACGCGGATTCGCCTGTATCAGAGATGGAACGTGTTTTATTACAAGCACTTACGCTTCCGGAAGGGCATGCAGCGCGTTTACTCGCGGCGGAAAAACTGGTTGGAAATCCAAGCTGGGTGGAGGGTTTGGCTACTTCGGCATTGCTGGAAGTGCTTGCAAATGCAGTACTTGCGCAGACGGATGTGGCATTTAGCAGCGAGCCAGCAGGGAATCCTTTGGATCTGGCGCCGGACGAAGAGAGCCGGAATCTGCTCGCCGGGGTACTGCTGCATGCCATTGAAAATAAAGAGGATGATCTCGAGCAGGCGGTGGAAAATGCACTGTCCGCGCTGCATCGACGGGCACTGGAGAGACGTCAGCGGGAGCTCAGGACGCTGATCGCGGAGGCCGACCGTAAAGCCAATCAGGAGATGGTCTTACAGCTGACCCAGGAGCTGCAGCACCTGAACCACACGCTACGGAGCCTGTAGTTTTTCGCCGGACTTTGCGTGGTTTTTCGCGGGTGCACTGTGGACATTTCGCGATAAAGATACTTCCCGCAGATTTGGTGCAAAGTGGTATTTAATTACCACTTTATGCCATAGATTTTCTCATCGGAATTTGGCGTGGTTTCGGTGACCAGGCAGAGGGCGTTGCTCTCATTTCGATCAGGCACAAAAAAAGATGCCCTCCGCAAGGAGGGCATCTTCTGTTGCGTTGATCCAGCTTAGAACTGCAGTGTGGCCTTGAGCTGGACGATGCGGGGTGAAGCACTGGCGCCCACCGAACCAAAGATGCTGGTCGGGGAGCTGACGGTACCGGTAAGGGCACCGTATGAGCTGACGCCAGTACCTGACAGCGTATGATCCGGAGCGTTGAAGTTCGGGTGGTTGAACAGGTTGAAGAACTGTGCACCAGCCTTGAGCTTCATGCCAGAGATATAGGGAACCGCGAAGACCTTGAAGGCACCAAAGTCCACATTCGTGTAGGACGGTCCTCTCAGGCTGTTGCGGCCCTGCTGGGTAAAGTTGGTCGGAGCACCGAAGGCACTGGTAAAGTTGCAAGGGTTCGGGTTCGTGCCGTCCGCGTGGAGAGCATGGTTTCCACCACCGCAATGATGGTCAAAGTTATTGGAGAGCTGCCGAGCGAATAGATTGACCGTACCGGCAGAGAACGATGAAGTCTTACCCGATCCGAGTGCATCTCCGATATTTGTAGTGCTCTGCAGAACGCTGTAGGGCAGACCAGACTGGTGGAAGACAGAACCGCTGAATTCGAGGCCGCCAAGGACTTCCTTTACCAGGTAGTTGTGGCCATAGCCAGGAACAGTCCAGACAAAGCTGCCGGTGAGGTTGTGGGTGACGTTGTAATCAGAAGGACCATACTGAGCATGCAGGTTGTTCGGGTTCGCAACCGTTTCCGCGTCGCCGTTAGAACCACCGAAGGGCTCAAGGCCACCGTTGGACATCTCATCCAGCGCCTTGCTGAATTCATAGTTGAACTGCAGCGAGAGCTGTTTGGAGCGGCGGGTGGCACCGAGAACTACGCCGTTGAAGTTGCTGCTGGCACCGGAGTAGTAGTTGGTGATGGTACCGAAGGCGGTAACCGGACGAGCTGTGGGTACCGTGGGGAAAAAGTTAGGATTGTTGAAATGCGCGGACGTGCTGCCCGTGCTTGCCAAGTTGGAACCTCCATTGCCAACCGGCTCATGATAGCCATGGTTGCCAACGTAGGTAGCTGACACGGTGGTCTTGCTGTCAATCTTCTGCTCTACAGCAAGGCTAAATTCCTCATACGTGGGGTACTTCATGTGCGCATCCGTCGTGGAGAAGGCGGGTGCGGAGTATACGCCGCCTACTCCGGTCACGGCAGCTGAAGTGCTTGCATAGGTACCGCCGGTTGCATACGAAGACTCGAAAGCATGAGCCGAAGCTGTAGCATAGGCTCCGCCACTACCGGGAGTGGACGGATCTAGTAACTGAGATGCATAAGGACCAGCATCCGGACCATACGCCAAGGCGTGGAAGTTGTCCGGCACATTGCCCATGAGGGTATCTGCGATCAGTCCGGGGAAGGTATCAGAGAACATGCCGAAGCCGCCGCGAACGACCGTCTTGCCATTGCCAAACGGCTGGAAGTTGAATGCCAAACGAGGCAAGATGGCAAACTTCTGATAGCCCGTGAACGCTCGCAGACGACCGGAGTTGATGAAGCCCGTCGGGTAGGCTGCGCTGTGCTGATACGGAGTCGTGGTAGAGGCGGTGCCCGTGGGCAGCGAAGCTACCGGATAGGCCAGAGTCTGTAGGCAATGGGTGAGGCAAGTCGGGTTGGAGTTGCGCTCAAGACGGAGGCCAGCGGTCACAGTGAAGTTCGGACGGAGCTTGAACTCATCCTGGACATAGACACCTTCATTGTAGACAGCAACCGGCTGCTCAGAGCGCAGTGGGAAGTATTGTGATTGCTCGTAGCCTTCCTTACCAGCGCCAAACTCTTCCACCGAACCCTCAGCAACACCAACAATCGAGCGGTTCTGGTCAAGATCGGTGACGTTGTCGCGGCGGAAGTTATAACCAAAGCGCAGCGTGCTGCGGCCCTTGTTATAGGTTACGTCGTCGATGATCTGGTAACCGGATACGCGGCGTCCCTGGGGGAAGGCGTAGTCGATACCACCGTAGTAGTCAGCGCCAGCGCCAAGGTCACCATTGATGAAGATAAAGGTGAAAGGAGCCTTGCTGACATAATCAGTGTGCGTGTTCTGGAATGGGGCGCTGTAGTAGTTACCCGCGATGACGAGCTGATTGGTCAGGTTCGGGGTGAAGGTGTGGGTCTCGTTGATCTGACCTTCCCATGAGGGCTGAGGGCTCTGGGTGGTAAAGGACGGATCAATCAAATCGGTATATGTCGGCTGAACACCATGATCCTGCTTGTAGTGGATGTAGACGTTGTCCTTATCGCTGATCTTGTAATCAACGCGGCCCATGAGCAACCACTCTGAAAGGAAGGTAGAAGCCTTGGTGTAATAGGAAACTGCGCTTACATCGTTTGGATCAGCACTGACCGTTGCGGTGCGATAGGGGCTATGGTCATACGTGTTGAAGATCCGGGTTAGCAACGGAATCTGGCTCGCCGTCGCCTGAGCAAATGCGGCATAGCTATAGTTAGGATCACCGACGCAGGTCGAGGTTGGGCTTACCGCAGCGGGGGGGACAGGATAGGGGCCTGTAGGACCTTCGCAATTTACAAGCGCCGCAGCGTTGAGAGCGGCGCAACCGATGCCATACAGTGAGCAGTTCTCAAACGCTGAGCTGGGCGCATATACCTGACCAGAGGTCGGGGTGGTAACGCGCATACCTTCTGTATTCACATACCAGAAGAGCTTGTCGTGAATGACCGGGCCGCCGATGGAGGCTGCCCACTGGTTGGCATTGACGAAGTTGGTCGGGTTACCGGCCTGCTTATTGAACCAGTCGTTGGCGAGGATTGCGCGACCGCTCCAGTAGTACTGCAACTGGCCATGAACGCGATTTGCACCGGCGGTGGTGATTTCGCTGACCTGTGCGCCACCCAGACCGCCGAACTGCGCGCTGAAGGCGGGTGCGACGACGGTGACCGAATCCACTTCGTTGTTGCCGAGGGTCAGGTTGGAAGCACCGGTGTTATTGAGGTTCAGGAAGGGATCATTCTCATAGCCGCCATCCAATGTGAACATGTTGGACAGGCCGGAGATACCGAAGCTGGAGAAGTTGCCGTAGCCGGTACCAGACTGGCCGCCGGTGTTCATGACCGAGCCGGGCGCGGTCTGAGCGACAAAGGTAAGGTCGTTACCGGGATTGGGCAGAGCCTGAACCTGCTCGGAGGTGAAGGACGTCGTAATATCGCCATTTTCCGTGTTCATGAGCACGGGCGCGGTGGAGACCTCAACCACGGTGCTGCCCTGGCCAACGCTGAGCTTCAGGTTGTCAGTCGCCACGCTGCCAGCAGCTACCAAAGCAGTGTTGGTGGTGGTAGAGAAACCGGGCGCAGTGGCCGAGACCTTATAGGTGCCGGGAGAGAGCAACGAGAAGCGGAAGATGCCCGTGGCGGTGGTCGCCGCCGTCCTGGTGTCACCAGTCGCGACGTTCACAATCGTGACCTGCGCATTCGCGATGGCGGCGCCGGTCGGGTCAGTCAACGTACCGTTAATATCACCGGCGGTGATGGACTGGGCGACTGCACTCGCGGTAAAGCTCAACGCAAGGATGAGAAGAGCCAACGGCCTCAGGGACTTAAATCGCATCTATATACACTCCTTAGGACTTTCTGGAAAAATCCAGCATTACGAAAACTGATTACTAAAACAGATGAGGGTTATTCTTCTGCGGCAAATCTTTTGGTATCAAGAAATGCTGCAGTCCTCAAAGTGGTTCGGTTGCCAACTGAACTGCCGTGGCAAGACTTCGCCAATTAAAATTTACAAGGGTCGGAATTAAACCGATTTGCGTATACCTCCATGTATGCAATCCGATGGCCAAAACTGGGAATCCACAAGAATGCAGCGATAAGATTATGTAAATAAACGATTTAGTAGTGGGTTTCCGAGGTGGGCGCGGGAGGTGTTATCGAGTGACAATCTATGAAAATCTGGAGAATTTACAGAGAGGAGATGGATTTTCACAGGTTTCGGTATTGATTTGAAAGGAGTTTGGGGCAGAAGGAGAGGCAAAAGCAGATCCCTCCGCTGCGCTGCGGGATGACAAGCTTAGAACAACGGCAAAGGAAGAAGCAGATCCCTCCGCGGTGCTGCGGGATGACAAAACATGTAGAGGTGGATGACAAATATCCCCGGGATGACAAAACATGTAGGGGTGGGATGACAGATATCCACGGGATGACAAAACATGTAGGGGTGGGATGACAGATATCCTCAGGATGACAAATTATAGAGAGGGGGAAAAGCAGATGCAGATTCTTCCCCTTCGCTCCGCTCGAGGGTCAGAATGACAGGGGGAGAGGAGGGGGCGACGACCGGGGTGGGGTGGGCGAGGAGATGACGGGGGTGGGGGATGGCCTGGCAGGGCTATGGAGGTTTCGGGGCGGTGGGAATCTTTTCATCGAATATTGAGTCTAAGTAAGTGTTATCCTAAGTGTTCGCTGGGGAACTACGCCTTACGTGCTCTTGGCTCAATGCAGCCAGCAGCCGGCCATCGCGGCTTTGACCGCACTCGATCCCCGACCTATCACTGGAATAAAATTTTGCCCCGTAAGACGGGCCCCTCGGATATCTCCGCGCAGGAGCGCACACCTTTGGCAGCTGAAGAAGATAAATACGAAGAAGACATAGACAAACTCATCGACACCGGAAAAGAAAAGGGCTATCTCACATACGGTGAGGTCAACGACCTGCTTCCGGGCGATATCACCTCGCCTGACGACCTGGATGACCTGCTTACGACCATTAACACGCAGGGCATCGACGTACTGAACCCCGACACGAAGTTTGCCGGGGATCATGAAAAGTTCGATGGCGAAGCAGGCGAAGAATCAGAAGACGTCGAGCTGGATCTGACTCCGGGGCAACTGGAGAAGACGAACGATCCCGTGCGCATGTATCTGCGCGAGATGGGCACCGTTCCCCTGCTGACGCGCGAAGGCGAAGTGGAAATCGCCAAGCGGATTGAGCGTGGGCAGCTGCGCGTGATGAAGGCGATCTCACGTTCGCCAATCGTGATTCGCGAGATTGTGGGCCTGGGCGAAGATCTGCGCCGCGGCGTGCGCAACATTAAAGAAGTAGTCACCTTCGACGAAGAAGAGCTGACGGAAGAGATTCTGTCAGCGCGCGTGCGGGCAACGGTCAGCCGCATTGACGTGATCGTGAAGCACCAGAAGAAGGCGGCTGCGCTGGACGAGCGGTTGCATGCGCCACAGGGCCGCGACGCCAAGGCGAAGACCAAGGACCAGCGCAAGACGCGCTGGCTGATTGGCCGCGAGACGGTGTACCTGACACGCATCATTCGCGAACTGAAGTACACCAACGCGGAGAAGAAGCGGCTGCTGGACAAGGTCAACAAGACCGTAGACGTGATGCGCAGCCTGGAACGCCAGATCAAGCAGCTGGACGTCAAGCACGACGCTTCGAAGTCAGACGAGCTGCGCAAGGAATATAAGCGGCAGCAGAAGAATTGCAAAGTCGATCTGGATAAGCTCGAGGCGGATGCCGGCATCAAGCTGGGCGATCTGAAGCGCACACAGCGCGAGATGATCCAGGGCGACATGGATGCGGAGCGCGCCAAGCGTGAGCTGATCGAGGCGAACCTGCGGCTGGTGGTCTCCATCGCGAAGAAGTACACGAACCGCGGTCTGCAGTTCCTGGATCTGATCCAGGAAGGCAACATCGGCCTGATGAAGGCGGTGGACAAGTTCGAGTATCGCCGTGGCTACAAATTCTCAACGTATGCAACGTGGTGGATCCGGCAGGCGATCACACGCGCTATCGCCGACCAGGCGCGCACGATTCGCATTCCGGTGCACATGATCGAGACGATCAACAAGCTGATCCGCACGTCGCGGCAGCTGGTGCAGGAGCTGGGACGCGAGGCATCGTCAGAAGAGATTGCGCGGCGCATGGATATTCCAGTGGCGAAGGTTCGCAAGGTGCTGAAGATCGCGCAGGAGCCTATCTCTCTGGAAACGCCGATCGGTGAAGAGGAAGATTCGCATCTTGGCGACTTCATCGAAGACCGCATGGCCGTTTCGCCGAGCGACGCCGTGATCAGCGTCAATCTGAAGGAGTACACGTCGCAGGTGCTACGCACACTGACGCCGCGCGAAGAGCGCGTCATCAAGATGCGTTTCGGCCTGGAAGACGGCAGCGAACACACGCTGGAAGAGGTCGGTCAGAGCTTCCAGGTCACGCGCGAGCGCATCCGGCAGATCGAAGCGAAGGCGCTGCGCAAGCTGCGTCACCCCAGCCGCAGCCGCAAGCTGAAGGCGTTTGTGGATGGCGTGAAAGAAGCGTAAGCCACAGCTGTATACTGCATTTAAATATTCAGATAGGCCAGGTGTTGGGAAGTCAACCGTCAGCTATCTGACGGTTGGTATACTGGCGCATGTCGTCATTGCGTACAGTGAGCATCCCCGAAGAGCGGCACATCCTTGCCCTTGATGGCTTACGAGGCTTGGCTATTCTTCTCGTTCTCTTCGCTCACAGCTGCGGCCGTCCGATGTCTGAGGCTGGCACCTGGGTGGGCCGGGCCCTTATACATATCGCAGACAAAGGCTGGACTGGCGTTGATCTGTTCTTCGTTCTCTCGGGCTTTCTTATCACGCGGATATTGTTGGATGCCCGTACCGCAACGAACTATTTCCGCGTCTTCTATGCCCGGCGTATCCTGCGCATCTTCCCGATTTATTACCTCAGTCTCATCTTCTTTTTCTGGATTCTTCCTTTTCTAGCTCATCACTCCACGTTCTTCTATTTACACCGCATCGGAGAGTTCAGTCCTTACGAACAGTTGTGGTATTGGTTCAATCTCGTCAATTTCCGCACCGCTTTCTATCCACTTCTTATTCCCGTCGTCTCACATTATTGGACGCTCTCCATCGAGGAGCAGTTCTATGCCGTCTGGCCCGCTATTGTTCGGCTATGCACACCGCGTCAACTTGCCATCATTTGCAGTAGCGTTATAACTGCCGTTTTCGTCCTGCGTCAGATCCCGGCATTCCTTGCAATCAATGCGGTCTATGACAACTTCCTGTATCGGCTTACACCCTTCCGGGTGGACAGTCTGCTCTTCGGTGCCCTCGTTGCGCTTCTCTTCTATCAAAGCGAATTTACCGCTGCACAAAGACAGCGTCTCTTCCGCGCCGCTATCGTTATCTTCCTTCTTGCGCTGGCAGTACTCCTCTGTTTCGTCTCGCCCGATCCGGCGCAGGGACACTACAGCTTCACACTTCTTGCGATTTTGTATTCCGCGTTACTTGTAGCATGTCTTACCGGAACCTCCGTAGCCTGTATCTTTCGCTTTGCTCCATTACGCACCTTCGGTAAGTACAGCTATAGCATGTATATTTTTCATTCTCTGGTCTTTCGTTGGGGCAGCATCTTTATCGCGCATTTCACCGGTCCAAAACTTTTCCCCAAGCATGGCTACGGAAGCACTGTCATTCAGGCTGCCGTGCTGATCCTCTTGTGCCTTGGGGTAGCGCGCATCTCCTGGCTGCTGATTGAAGAACCGACTTTGCGCCTGAAGAAATACTTTCGTTATGTCGAGTTACCTAACTGATGCAGCATAAAAGATTCGCAGTAACGGCTTTTATGCCACCTAAACTCACACGGAATGAGGTCGTTCCCGCAAAAGCACTAGGCGGGAAAGTGGACCAGCCTTCGTAACGGATATCCCACCATACAGGAATATCTCGCCTGCAGCTGGATCCCGCGATGTCATTCTTTAGAGAACACCTTTCGGCAGTGCAACGCGCCATACTCATTCAGCCAGTAGGCTCTTATCTTGCAATCGCCGCAAACAATAAAACTGCGGCGCTGAGTATGCCAAGTACAAGGCTGTGCCAATCAGACAATGCATAGATTACCGGGTCCTCCTGCAGTTCACCTCGCGACGCCTTCAGCCAAATGCGGCAAAGCCACAAAATCAGGATGGGCGTAAGCAGCCACAATCGCAAGGGGTGCCGATAGAGTCCCGATACCGTAGGGTTATTGATGTAAAGCGTGAAGACAACGACAGCAGTGAAAGCGGACGAGCTACCAAAAATACGTAGCTGTTCCAGGTCTCCGACACGGTAGCCACGTCCGCTGGATTTCACGGCACCGCGGATGCGCAGGTTTTCCAGTTCACTGAAGCGCTTGACGAATGCAAGCGAAAGAAAGAAAAAGATGCTAAAGCTGGCCAGCCACGGCGAAACCATATAGCCAGTGGCCGAGGATCCAGCAAGGATACGCAAGGTGTAAAGCCCTGAGAGCGTGACGGTATCTATCAGCACCAAGCGCTTGAGCCATGTTGAATAGATAACCGTAGTGGCTGCGTAGAATGCAAGCCATAATAGAAATCCGCCTGGGCTGCCATGGGCACCACCAGGAGCTGCTGGCATAAGCGGCAACAGCAATGCTACACACACCGAAAGCACGGCCAACGCGGCTATCAATCCCAAACCAGCAGGTGCGGATATATCACCTGCGGCAAATGGCCTAAACCGTTTTGTCGGGTGGCGGCGGTCCGACTCGATATCGAGCAGATCATTCAGAATGTATGTGGCAGAAGCACAAAAGCTGAAGCTTAAAAAAGCCACAGCCGCAGCAGCAAAAGAGATTATGCTGCGCCCATGCGCCAGTAACAGCGGCAGGAAAATAAGCACATTCTTTGCCCACTGGTGCATGCGCATTGCCGATTTGAGGCGATTCAATAGCGGGGCGCGATCAGCGAAGCAATGAGTAGGCACAACCCGTGCACGGCTCATAGCAGCGAGCAGGCGCCGATGAGGGTTGGCAACCATGGGGCATACGGACGATTGCAGTATCGCGGCATCAGGCAGAGCGTTGCCGATATAGCAAAAACCTTCTGGAAACTTTGCCCGGAAGATTGCCAGCTTATTCGCGCCAGAGAGATTTGTTGTACCGTCACTGGCCATAATTCCCGCGAAGATTCCAAGGTGTGAGGCAATCGCTTCGGCGAGCATATGATCGGACGCCGTTGCCAGATAAATGGGACGGCCGGCGGCATGTTGCTGCTGAAGAAACTCCAGCAGGGAGCGATTGTAGGGGAGATGCGCTACATCAAGCGTTACGGAAGAGGCAATTTTCTCCTTGAAAAGAGCCTTGCCTTGTAGCAACCAAGAGGGCAGTCGAAGTAGCAGCTCAGGATTGCGTTGGATGATCACCAACAGCGAATCGTGCAATGTATCTGACTTGACCAAGGTACCATCAACATCTACACAGAGCGGCACACCCGCCGCATTATCAGCGACGGTTGCAACAGCGCGCGCAAGGAATATATCGGTCAAGAATTCCTTCCCCTGGAACTGGATGTTTAGCCTGGAGCTAGATTATATCGATCATCAAACACTTGTTTGCACGTGCCGGGACAAATAGCCCTCGCTACCGCTCGAACTGAAGGACATGGACTGGATTGCCGTTCACCTTGATGATATCCACGTCCCGAACGCTCCATGCTGGGTTTGCCGCGACGAGCCTTTGATAGATGTCCCGGTACATGGGAATATCTACATACAAGAATTGCTTGTGCAGCGGAAAGAAATCAGCATCATGATAAATATCGTGCGCATAACCAGCATTGGATATAACAGCCATCTCGTCCGTCTCGGGCTGCCCTTCGCGCTTATTGGGGATCAGGTACACAATATTTCCTGAGGCCACGCCATCATAACGTTTGAGTTGAAGATAGACTCCCTCATCGGGCACAACTGTCGGAAAGGGCGACTTAACAGCTAATACAGACTCGATACTGCTCAGTTGTCGAACAGGTTGCTGGCGCAGACCACGAATGTTAAGCACGGCCAGAAAACAGAATATCCCTGCAGTCGCAGCCACTCTGAACGCCGGACGCCAGGCGGGCAAAGCCCATTGCTCCACCAGCCATAGAGCAAGTACCAGCAGGCAGGAGACTCCGAGATAGTACGGCATCATATACCGCGAAACAAAAAGCGGGGTGTAGAGATGAGAGATCACAAAGAATATAACCGGGAGCAACAGCAGCAACCCAGCGATATACAAGAGCATCAACCGCGCACGATTCTGCACCAGAAGATCAGCGGCCCTCTTGCGATAGATGACAACACACACGAGAATGAAAAGGTAAGCTGCCGCATTGAAAATATAGGAAAATGTCAGTCCATGGTAGTAGTAGCGCACGACATCCATGAGCCCGGGCATCTGCACCCAGCTTGAATTCTGCTTTCCGTACTTGATGATCGAAAGGTATGGCAGAAAGAAGATCCACGAACAAACGCTTGCAACAATTGCCGTAATGCGTTTTTGGGCTGGCATCTGACTCAACAGAAACGCAGTCAGAATCATGCCGCTGTAGAGGACCCCAAGCATCTGCGCCGATATCAACAAACTGTTAGCCAGAAAACAGAGCGCAAAGATTACAGGGGGCGAAGGCTTTCTATCTTCAATCCAGATCGCGGTATAGATGGGCAGGGCGACGGCAAGAATAAATAGTCCGTAATAACGCGCCTCGGCCATGTGGTATATAAAATCCCCAGTACACAGCCAGATCAGCAGGACCGCAATCGAAGCGCTCCATGCTGAAAAGTACCGGCTGAGAATCTTCCACCAAACGAGCGCCGCAGCCCAGAGGCAAACCGCCGAGAGAAGCCGTATTGCAACAGGATGATTTCCCGTGATCGCAAGAACTAAACGGCCAAGCACATAGAAGAGCAGGCATCCCCCATCCGCGCCCTGCTTCCAGGCTTGCAGCATATGTGACCAGGAAGGATCGGTCAGGAGATTCCAGCCCAAAAGTTCGTCCCACCACATCATGCGATGGCGGGAAAAATAGATCGATATAAGGGCAATGTAGGCGAGGAGCAGGCTAAAAGCACCCACCTTAAAAAGTGGTCCAGGAGAATCTGCGGGGCGCATTCTCATAAAACTCTCTCTCGTCTTTTCGACAGTTGACTTATTGCAATGATTACTCCGAGAATACCCGAATTGCAATCAACAACAATAAAATTGTCTCAGAGTAATCCACTGGGATGCAACGCAGGCCGCAGCGTCAAAACATCTTGTTCCCTAGCGCCACTCCACCAAATTCGTGCCCGCGTGGCTGAACTCTACAAACGGGCCATCGGTTCCGCTCTGCAACTCCACGGACGCGCCATTCACGGTTACGCTGTACACCTTGCCGAAGCGCCAGCGCACCGTCACCCGCGCGGGGGTAATGAGCGTGGTCGCGCTGTCCACAATGGTCAGAGTAGTTGCTGAGCGGGTCAATGTGCGGCCTTCAAAGTCCGTCTGCGACTTCGACTCATCGCTGCTGAAGCCGGCAATCAGCTCATACACGCGGCGATCGTCCATGGTCTTCACATCGCTGTTGCCGCTCTCCGCGGTGGGCACAAGCGTCATCACATCGTCAGGCAGCCGGGGGATGACGGCGCCGGCACGCACGTACACGGGAATCGCATCGACCGGCACATCCACGTTCAGCGTCTTCTCTCCATTCGCCTGCATGCCGGTCCAGTAGTTCACCCAATCGCCCTTCGGCAGATACACGGTTCGCGCTACGCCCGCGCCAGTAACCGGAGCGACGAGAAAATCGGGGCCGAGAAGATACTCGTCTTTCGCTTCGCGCGCGCGCTGATCGTTCTGGTAGTTCAGCACCAGGGCGCGCATGAGCGGCATGCCGTCTATCGCTGCTTCCTGCGCGGCGGCGTAGCGATAGGGGAAGAGGCTCATGTGCAGCACGGCAAATTTTTTATAATTCGCCAACGCCTGCTCGCCGTAGTCCCACGCGCCCATGTTTGAGGTGGAGATGATCTCCATCGCGGGCGAGAAGGCGGAGTACTCCGTCCAGCGCATGAAGACCTGCGCTTCATCGGGCGCGTGGCCATGCTTCAGATAGCCACCCAGGTCCGCCGTCCACAGGGCCATACCGCTGAGGCCTGCGCCCAAACCGGCGGTGACCACGGTGGGCAAACCATTCTCAGGTGAGAAGCTGGCTTCGTTGTCGCCACCCCAAAGGATGGGAAGATTCATGTTGCCGACGGTGGCGCTGCGCTGAAAGAGGACGCCATTGCCCTTCAGGTCTTTCTGGATTACCTCTTCGACGGCGTTGTTGTAAAGCACAGCGTACTTGTTGCGCATCAGCCGCTGGTCAGCTTTATCAAAGAAGCGCACGTCGCCCTGGAAGTTTCCTTCGGCGTCGTCATCCTTGAATCCATCCGCGCCCATGCGAACGACCTGGCGCAGCTGATCCTGCCACCACGCATTGGCATCGGGATTGGTGAAGTCAATGAGTGAACCCATGCCCTTCCACCAGCGGCCCACGTAGGGGGAGCCATCCGCCATCTTCACGAAGTAACCGTGCTGCGCCGCCTCAGCGTAGTTGGAGGAGACGTCATTCGGAATCTTGTCAGCAAACCCGGCTTCGTGGGGAATGTCAGTCTTTGAGTTGATCCACGAGGTATGCCACAGCACGAGTTTGAAGCCTGCACTGTGGATGTGATTGATCATGCCCTGCGCGTCAGCAAACTGCTTCGGGTTGAACTGGTAGGTGTTGTAGTTCGTCGCCCAGGGACTATCAATGAGGATGACGCTGGCGGGCAGGCCGAGGGCGCGGGTGCGGTCAACGTCTTCCTGCACCTGCGCGTCGCTCTGGTGATAATCGCGGCTGACCCACGGGGCCAATGCCCAGTACGGCGGCAATTGCTGGCGCCCGGCAAGCGCGGTGAAGTGATCGAGAATGGCGGGGAACGCCGGGCCGGTGAAGATGACGATGCGGAGACGCTCCGCCGGCCAGCGCACCATCACTTCGTAGCGGTCCGTCACGTTGAGGTCAAAGGTGGCTTCGGCGGTGGTGTCAACCCAGATGCCGTAGCCCTTGAGGCTCATGAAAAACGGAACGGGTTTGTAGGTGCTGGTGCCCTTGGGGCCGCCATTGTCTTGCGAGAGGTTGCGGATGATCTCGTGCGAGTGGTTCAGCGCGTTGAAGCGTTCACCCAGGCCGTAGTAGCTGCCGTTATCGTGAATGCGGAAACCCCAGTCGCCCACGTGATAGGCCAGGCTGGTGATCTCATACACGCCGGGAGCGAGCTGCTTAAGGTGCAGCTTGGTGGTGGCGACGGGAACATCTTCAAAGGCGAAATCGTGCAGCAGCAGATCGACCGCGGCACCGTCTGATGCAGTCATGTTGAGCGCGACGGTCTCTGCGCTGGTGCGCGCAAAGTTGTCAATGGCTAGCTCGCCGGCGTTGCGGGGGAAGGCAGGCGCGGGCTTAGCAACAGCCGGTGCGGGCGTTGCGGCATCGGGCGTGGCGGCAACAGGAATCGCATCCGGAGGCGTGGCTGCAGCATCCGGCACTGTGGCAGGCACTGCGGCAGGCGGCGTGGCGGGCGGCGGCGCATCATTCTGGGTTGGGGGGATGCTCTCAGGATGGGCGACGCCTGTGGTCTGCGCCCATCCGTTCACTGCCAGCGATACTGCGACCAAAGCAACCAGCTTCCAACGCGCCATCTCACCCATCCAAAGAAAACGACCTGCATTGAAACATCTCAATGCAGGTCATTCTATCGTTCCAAGGTTATGAGCGTTTGGGGGAGGCGCGCAGAACTACATGTTGGTGTGGCCCTGGCGCATTTCTTCATTGAACTTGGGGCGGGTGAACTCCACTGCCGCCTCCAACTGCGCCTCATACCGCGGGCGCTGCTCCATCAGCCCGGCGGTGGGAGCGGCATACTCGCCCTGCAGGGTGATCAAGCCCTCTGCCGCCAGGGCTTCCGCGGTCTTCTGCAGTTCGGCGGTGGTGGTATTGAGATACTGCGCGTCGCGGTTGTCAGCGATCCAGAGAGGCTTGCTCTCACCCAGGACACCGGAGAGCCAGAAGACCTTGGCCGCCAGATACTGTTTGCGCTGAGCCTCAGTAGTGTCATTGAAGATGAACTGCTTCTTCCTGGTGCTGTAGTAGCGGGTGGTGACGGCGACGGTCTGGCGATTGCCGCCGCTCTTCGAGAGCTCAATCTGGCCCTGATCGAAAACTTTGCGCACCGCGTTGTAGATGAAGCCTTCTGCATAGGGCTGCTGCAGGGCGGGCAGAATCTCAGAGAAGGTGAGGGTGATGCTGGCCGCGATCCTGGCAAAGAGCGGCGACCCGTTGCCATCCTCCAGCTTGATCTCGCCGTGGACCAGGCTGGTGTCAGCGCCGGAAGTGGACTTGTGAAAGGGCCAGGTGAAACGGCCGAAGCGCAGCGGCACGCCGTGCAGGGTGAGGTACGCATCGGGCACCGGATTCTTCAGGCGCCGGGCCGCGGCGATCATGTATTCGGCAACGCCGGGCTGGCGGTCAGCGCCCTGGAAATCGAAATCGTCGCTCAGCTCAAGCGTGGTGCTCTGGCTGCCCAATGCCAGCGTAAAGAGAGTGGTGGGCGCGCCGTTGAAGTCAGCGCCGTGGGCCGTGCCTGTAACGACTAAACCTGCTGCCTGGGCCGCTTCTGCAACCTGCTGCGCCAGTGATACCTGTACCTGCGTGCTCATCATGTGCTGTCTCCGCCTGGGGAAATGACTTCTCCTTATTTTACAGCCCACCGGCGGCAGCGTGGAGGGTGGGCGGGCAGGCGACGGGCTATCATTTGGAGATGGAGAATCTCTCCCAACTCGCGACCGAAGCCCGGAACCCCGCCACCGCACAGATTGATTCGCTTACAACGCGCGAGATGCTGGAAGTGATCTCAGCGGAGGACGTGACCATTGCCGCAGCGGTACACGCGGAACTGCCGCAGATTGCCCGTGCGATCGACGAGATTGCCGCGCGCTTTGGCCGCGGCGGACATCTCATCTACATGGGCGCGGGAACCTCCGGCAGGCTGGGCGTGCTGGACGCTTCAGAGTGCCCGCCGACCTTCTCAGTGCCGCCGGAGCTGGTGCAGGGCATCATTGCAGGCGGAGACAGCGCGCTGCGGCTGTCATCAGAAAAATCAGAAGACTCGCCTGAAGAAGGTGCACGCGATCTGGCCGCGCGGAAGCTGAGCGCGAATGACGTGGTGTGCGGCATTGCAGCCAGCGGCCGGACGCCCTATGTGCTGGGCGGACTGGAGTACGCGAAGAAGCTTGGAGCTTTCACCATTGGGCTGAGCTGCGTGCCGGGCTCGCCGCTTTCGCTGGCGGCTGACGTGGCCATTACCCCGGCGACGGGCGCGGAGGTGGTGACCGGTTCCACGCGCATGAAGGCAGGCACGGCGACCAAGCTGGTGCTCAACATGCTGTCTACCGGCACCATGATCTGCCGCGGCTACGTCTACGGAAACCTGATGGTGAATGTGCAGGCCACCAACCGGAAACTGATGGACCGCGGGGAACGCATTATTGCTGCCGCGACGGGATGCACCCAGCAGCGAGCCGCGGAGCTGCTGCAGGAAGCCGGTTCCGTGAAGACCGCCATCGTGATGCAACAGTTGCAGCTGGCGCGTACGGATGCGGAGCAGCGGCTGGCGGCGCACCAGGGGCATCTGCGGAATACACTCACCGAGGGCTAACTGCTGCCCGCCTGCATGGTGCGCCACAGAGTGAGAACGATCGTCACCAGCTCAACCCCGATCACCGCCGGCAGGAACAAGGGACTGAGTCCGGTGCTGAGGCCTCGCGCTATGGACACGCTGGACCAGACCAGCCACACCAGCAGCCAGACGGTCTCAGCCTTGATCCAGCCAAGCATCTGCATGGCAACGGGCATGGCCGCGGCGCGCTGTTCCGCGCTGACCGGAAGATTGATGTATTTTTCAGGCAGATACGGCACCGCCGTCAGCAGAGCATAGGAAAAGAAGATCACGCCGACCAGCGTCCACAGTGAAGATTTATCGCCCCAGCCGTCCGCCACGCCCGCGGCGCCGAAGTGGGTAGCAATCGTCTGCGGCAGGGAGGGGTAATACTTCGCCATTACCAGCAGAACGAATACCAGTCCCACGATGGCAATGCCTTCGCGTAGAGCTTTCACCTCATACCTCGTACTTCAGCAAACAAAAAACTAAAACAGCCCATACTTCTTCGGCATCTCGATGCCGAGATGTTCATACGCGGCACGGGTGGCGACGCGGCCACGCGGCGTGCGGTCAAGAAAGCCGATCTGGATGAGGAAGGGTTCGTACACCTCTTCCAGCGCATCTTCTTCTTCAGCCAGCGCGGCGGCGAGCGTGTTCAGACCAACGGGGCCGCCGTCATATTTCTCAATGATGGTGCGCAGCAGGCGGCGGTCAAGCTCGTCAAAGCCGTGGGCGTCCACCTCAAGCAGTTCCAGCGCTTTCTGCGCGGTGGGGCGGTCAATGACACCGTTACCGCGCACCTGAGCATAGTCGCGCACGCGGCGCAGCAGACGGTTGGCAATGCGTGGGGTTCCGCGCGAACGCATGGCGATCTCCGCCGCGCCGTCCTGGTCGCAGGCGACGCCCATGACCTCAGCCGAGCGCGTTACCACCCAGCGCAATTCATCGTCAGTGTAGAACTCCAGCCGCAGCAGGATGCCGAAGCGGCTGCGCAGCGGCGAGCTGAGCAGGCCGGGGCGCGTGGTGGCAGCGACGAAGGTGAAGGGCTTGATCTCCATGACGTGGGTGCGCGCCGCGGGGCCCTGCCCGATGATGATGTCGAGCTTGTAATCTTCCAGCGCGGTGTAGAGCTTTTCTTCCAGCACGGGCTGCAGGCGGTGAATCTCATCCAGAAAGAGCACCTGGCGTTCGCGCAGGTTGGTCAGGATGGCGGTGAGGTCGCCCTGGATCTGCAGCGCGGGGCCGCTGGTCTGCTGAAAACCAACGTCAAGCTCGTTGGCGATGATGGTGGCCAGCGTCGTCTTGCCCAGGCCCGGTGGCCCGAAGAGCAGCACATGGTCGAGCGCCTCGCCGCGGTTTTTGGCGGCTTCCAGCGCGATGGCAAGCTGCTCCTTCGCCTTGGTCTGGCCGATGAATTCATTCAGGCGCGCGGGGCGGAGCTTAAGTTCAAACGCATCATCGTCATCCACTTTGCCGGCAGAGACGATGCGGTCCGCATCCGCACCCTTGGCGCCGCGGTTCAGGTCAATCGCTTTTTTCTTTGGGAAGTCCACTAGGGCGATGGTAAAGCGAAGACGCAAAGCGCGCAATGAAATGACATCGGGAGGGTGGTGAGTTGCTTGAGACATGCGTCCCACACTCTGAAATCCTCCGTCAGCCAGTCCAGCGCCGTACCAGCTAAAATCCCTGCATGAAATCTTCGTTGTTTCTTGCCGTCTCCATTGCCGCTGCGCTGCTGGTTCCCTGCTCTATGACCGCGCAGATGGGTGAGCCCCGCGTCTTCGAACTGAATCCCGCCGCCGTCGCCAAAGCCAAGGCGCATCCTTCGCCTGAACTGCTGGCGCAGGCGAAGAAGGAAGCTGATACCGCGATGAAGGTGACGGTGGTGCCGATCACGGCGAAGCCGCAGACACCGCCGAGCGGCGACAAGCGCGACTACCTGAGCATGGGCACCTACTGGTGGCCGAATCCGGATACGCCAAACCACCTGCCCTACGTGCGCCATGACGGCCAACACAATCCTGAAGCGAAGAACATTCCGGACCATGAGAATTTTGACCGGATGGTGAAGGCCGTACACGCGCTGGCGCTCGAATACTACCTGACGGGGGACACGCATTACGCGGTGCGAGCGGTGGAGCATCTGCGCGCATGGTATGTAACCCCGGCAACGGCCATGCATCCGAACATGAAGTACGCGCAGTATATTGCCGGAGTGAATGAGGGCCGCGGCGCCGGCATCCTGGATACGCGCATGCTGCCGCAGGTGATCGACGCGGAAGGGCTGCTCGCAGCTTCAAAGGATTGGACCGCAGCGGACCGCGCCGCCTTCCACCAGTGGTTAGCTGACTATTACGTGTGGCTGACCACAGCAAAGAATGCGCATGACGAAAATAACGCGCCCAACAATCATGGCTCATGGTTCCAGGAGCAGATTGCGCCCATCGCGCTCTACCTGGGCAAGACGGAGGATGCGCGCAAGATCGAAGAGCGTGTCCGCGATGAGCGCATCCCTTCGCAGATCGACGCGGAAGGCATGCAGAAGCTCGAGATGGAGCGCACGCAATCCTTCTCCTACAGCGCAATGAACCTGGATGCGTTGACCACGAACGCGGTGATCGGCGAGCGCGTGGGGCTGGACCTGTACCAGCCGGCAAAGCCCGGAGCGCCGACGATTCTGACGGCGGTAGATGCGCTGATGCCGTATGACGCGCAGCATAAGTGGCCGCACCAGCAGATCAGCGCGAACCGTGAGAATTCGCTGTGCCCGGCACTGTTCCATGTGGCGGCGCATACCAAGGCTGCGAAGTATGCTGACGCGCTGAAGCGCTTCCACTGCGAGCCGACGGCGAGCACCATGATTGAAGCGCTGGGCAACTAGACCGCGCAAGGAGTTCACGTGAAGAATTTATTTTGTACCGCCAGCCTTTTCCTGCTGGGCGCATGGAGCGCCAGCGCGCAGACGCCGCGCGTTTTCCAGTTCACCCCTGCATCGTTGGTGCAGGCGAAGGCGCATCCTTCGCCGGAGATACTGGCACAGGTTCGGCACGAGGCTGACTTCGCACTGAAATCTCCCGCGCTCACGGTCACGTCAAAATTGCAGACACCGCCGAGCGGCGACAAGCGCGACTTCATGAGCATGGGCGCCTACTGGTGGCCGAATCCGGATACGCCGAACCACTTGCCCTATGTGCGGCATGACGGTTTGCGTAACCCCGAAGCACTGGCCCTGCCCGACGATAAGACGCTGCTGCATGTATGCAAATACTCGCGTTCCCTTGCGCTGGGCTACTACCTGACCGGCGACGAGCGCTACGCCGCCCACGCCGCGCTGCTGCTGCGCGCGTTCTTCCTGACTCCGGCAACAGCCATGCATCCGAACCTCAACTATGCGCAGTACATTCCCGGCAGCAACACAGGACGGGGGGCCGGTATCCTGGATGGCCGTGAGCTGCCCATGGTGGTGGATGCGCTCGGCATGCTGGCCGGCTACAGCAACTGGACCGCAGCAGACGAAGCCGGAATGCGCCACTGGTTCACGGAGTATTACACGTGGCTCACCACGTCAAAGGCCGCCGGCCAGGAGAACCACGCGCCCAATAATCACGGCTCGTGGTTCCAGGAGCAGATTGGGCCCATCGCGCTTTACCTGGGCAAGCAGGATGAGGCGCGTGCGACGTACGAGCAGGTGCGCACGGAGCGCATTCCGGCGCAGATTGATGCGGAGGGCATGCAGAAGTTTGAGATGGTACGGACGCAGTCATTCTCTTACAGCGCATTCAACCTGGAGGCGTTGACCACGGCATCCGCCACGGCGCAGCAGATCGGCGTGGACCTGTTCCAGCCGGTTAAGCCGGGAGCGCCCGGCATCCTGACGGCGATCGACGTGTTGATGGTCTACGATCCGCAGCACAAGTGGCCACACCAGCAGATAACGGACCACAAGGAAGACTCGCTGTGCCCGTCACTTTACTTTGCCGCCGCGTATACCCACGCGGCGAAGTACAAGGACGCGCTCAAGCGCTTCAAGTGCGTGCCGACGGCGGCGCAGATGATCCAGACACCGGTGGACTAGCTCTCCAGCCACTTCTTTAGCCGCAACTGCGTAATCTGGCGCTGCTGCTCGGCGGTGGCGCGCAGCTCAGTGGCATCGTCGTTCAACATGCGCTGCTCGAGGATAGCGAGCATCCCGGTTGCGCTCTTGCCCGTGGCGCAGACGATGAAGATGCGGCCAAAGCGAGCTTCATAGCGGGCGTTGCCCTCGCGCAACGCGGCCTTGGCGGCTTCATCAGGATTTGCGGCTGCCTGCTCGCCCGCTGACCACGCCAGTGACTTCTCCGTGGCGGCTTTGGCATGACCCTGGCCGATGCGGGGATGGCTGTCAAACGCCTGCTGCCAATCACTCGCGGAGAGCGACCACCAAACAACGTCAGACGCGGCGGCTAAATCTGCAAACGAGGCGAAGGGACGCTGCGCGGCGAGTTGGGCGGCCCAGGTCTGCGAGCCGCAGCACGGAAGAACAGCGGCAGCGGCTGCATCGGAGTCCATTGCATTCCACTCTGCCAGCGTCATCGTGCGGTTCCCTCGTATTCGCGGCCATGCGGCGTTGCGGCGAAGGTTCCATTTTCAAACACGCACTCGCCGCGCAGGTACGTTGCCCGCACCACGCCGCGAAGATGCTCGCCCATGTAGGGAGAGATCTTGTGGCGGTAGTGCAATACGTCTTCGTGCACGACGAATTCGGCTGCATCGTCAAAGAGGATGAAGTTTGCATCGCATCCGGCGCGCAGTTCGCCGACGCGGGCTTGCAGGCCGGCGAGCTTTGCGGGGGCGGCGCTCATCCAGCGGGCAATATCGCTGAGGGTGAAGCCGCGGCGGAGACCATCAGTCCACATGACGGGCAACGCGACGGAGAGGCTGGCGATGCCGCCCCATGCCTGATCGAAGCGACCAAGCTCCAGCTTCTTCATATCCGGCGGACAGGGTGAGTGGTCCGTCACCACCAGATCAATGACGCCATCGCGCAGGCCAGCCCACAGGCCGTCGCGGTTGGCAGCGCTACGGATGGGCGGCGCGCACTTGAACTGGGTGGCCCCGTCAGGGATCTGCTCAGCGGCGAAATGGAGGTAGTGGGGACAGGTCTCCACGGTGAGCGGCAGACCCTCCGCCTTTGCCGCGCGCAGCATGTCCAAGGCCTGCGCAGTGGCCAGATGCACGATGTGCAGGCGGAATTTGTACTGGCGACACAGGCGGATCATGAGCGCGATGGCTTCGAGCTCGGCGGCGTCAGGGCGCGAGGCGAGGTAGGTGGCATATTTCCGCCAGTCAGCGCCCTTCAGCTTGTCAGCGGCAGCATCAATCGGCCCAGCCAGCTCCGCGTGCACCAGCAACGGCAGACCCGTCTTCGCGATGTGCGGCAGGGCGCGCTCCAGCTCATCCAGGTGGATCATGGTGAAGCCTTCGCAGCCGGGGTAGATGAGGAAACACTTGTAGCCGGGAACGCCCGCCGCGGCGAGCGGCTCCAGGTGGTGCTGGTTGTCCGCAACGGCGCCGCCCCACGCTCCCCAATCCACCGTGCATTGTCCATCAGCAGCCGCGCGTTTTACCGTCAAAGCGTCCACGGTTGTGGTCTCTGGCAGGCAGTTCAGCGGCATATCCACCAGCGTGGTGTAGCCCCCGGCGGCTGCGGCACGGGTTCCGGTAGCAAAGCCTTCCCACTCCGTGCGGCCGGGTTCGTTGATGTGGACGTGGGTGTCAACCAGGCCGGGCAGAATGGCCGCGGAACCGGCGTCGCGGACGGTGGAACCGGCAGGAATCTCACTACGGTAGCAGATGCCCAGAATGCGGCCATCTGCTACCAGCAGCGCGCCGTCGCGCTCGCCCTGAGGGGTGACCAGCCGCCGGGATGTGTATGCGTATGCCATAATTAATTACGTCCTTCCAGAGTGACCCCTGCTCCCCCGAACACATGCGGAGCCGGTGTCCGTGGCAACCAGCCACCCTGGTTTGAGTACCGACCCAAATTCCAGACTGAGGCCAGAGTTCCCCCATGCCGGGCAATCCCATTTTCATGCAACAGGCCATACGGCTCGCGACCAAAAACGTGACCAGCGGTAGCGGCGGCCCCTTCGGCTGCGTTATCGTGCGCAATGGCGAGGTGGTGGCTACGGGCACGAACCGCGTGACCCGCGATAACGACCCCACGGCGCATGCCGAGGTTACTGCCATCCGCGCTGCCTGCAGCAAACTGGGCACCTTCCAGCTCACGGAATGTGAAGTTTACACCAGTTGCGAGCCGTGCCCCATGTGCCTGGCGGCGATCTACTGGTCGCGCTGCTCCGCGATCTACTACGGCAACAGCGCCGCCGACGCAGCACGCATCGGCTTTGACGACGCATTTCTGTACGAAGAGCTGCGGCGGCCAGTGGCCGAACGCACTATTCCCATTCGTAACCTGCTCGCAGAAGAGGCTTTTACCAGCTTCGCTGCGTGGCGCGACAACCCTAACCGCATTGAATACTAGCCCCACAGGAAAGCCGCAAACAATATGCCAGTGAGTAAGCCATCCCGCTCTACAGTCAAGAAGCTACCCCGTGCCACACGCGTTGCCCTGATCGGCTTCGGCACAGTCGGCCAGTCGGTCGTCCGCGTGCTCGCTGCCCAGAAGTTTGCCGGTATTGAGCTGGCCTGGATCTTCAACCGCAATGTGGCGCTGAAGCAGGGGCTGCCCGCGGCGAAGTATGTGCCCGCCACGACAAAGTGGACGGAAGACGTGGACGATGTGCTGAACTCCAACGTGGACGTCATTATCGAGCTGACCGGCGGGCTGAACCCGACGGAGAGCTGGCACAAACGCGCGCTGGCAGCGGGTAAATCCGTGGTGACGGCGAATAAGCAGCTGATCGCGTATCGCGGTGTGGCGCTGGCGAAGCTGGCGAAAGAGAACAAGGCGCACCTGCTCTACGGCGCGGCTGTGGCGGGCGGCGTGCCGGTGATTCCGGGGATACTGCAGGGACTGGGCGGGGAGAAAGCGGCGCGCATCAGCGGCATTCTGAACGGCACGTGCAACTACATCCTTTCGCGGATGGAGACGGGCGCGGACTACGCGGAAGTGCTGGCCGATGCGCAGCAGCTGGGCTATGCGGAGGCCGATCCTTCAGCCGACGTGGACGGACATGATGCCCGCGCGAAGCTGGTTATCCTGACGCGCATTGCGATGCATGCGGATATTGATCCGGACGGCTTCTCAGCGCAAAGCATACGGCCAATCTCGGCGGTGGACTTTGCTTACGCGGGCGAGCTGGGATGCACCATCCGGCAGGTTTCACAGGCACAACTGGAGGGCAGCACGGTGCGCGCACGCGTGGCGCCGATGCTGGTTCCGGAAGAGTCGCCGATTGCATGGTCGCACGGGACGCAGAACATGGTGGTGACCAGCGGACAGTTTGGCGGAGACGTAGTGTTCTCAGGCCACGGCGCGGGCGGCGGACCAACGGCAGTGGCGGTGGTGTCTGATCTGCTGGCGGTGTCACAGAAATCTGCCCCGGTGAGCCTGCCGGTGCGCAAGCGCCAGGTGACCAGCGAATTTCTGGCGCCGCATTACCTGCGCTTCGTGGTGGATGACAAGCCGGGCATCGTGTCTGCTATCTCCGGCGCGCTGGCGAAGGTGGGCGTGAACATCGACAGCATTCTGCAGCGGCCGGGCTACCCGAAGAATGCGCTGCCGTTTGTGGTGACGACGGAGCCGTGCCTGACCTCAGTGATCGAGAAGGCCGTGCGCTCCATCAGCAAGCTGCCGTGCATGCTGGAGAAGCCGCTGTGCCTGCAGATACTGGAAGTGGCGGACAAAGAATAGGTCCTGCGCAATGAGAAGGCCCAACATCTCATGTTGGGCCTTTTCTTTTGCATGTCAGTCTGAGCGCAATTAGCGCGGAGTCATCGCAATTTTGTGCAGGTTCATCTGCACCATCGCATCCATCGGAACCAGCAGCTTATTACAATTTGCGCCCTGTGGGCAGATCGCATTTGTGCGAGAGAACGGCTCCATCATGACCTTCTCAACACCAGCAATATTTTCTGTAAGCCCATGCTCCCTCAGCACACGATCCCATTCTGCGTAAGCACTGCTGTCGTTTAAAAATTTCGTCACAAGTGGATAAATAACAGAATCCGCTCGCGTCTTCAGCGCCGCTCTCCATTTCCCTGACATGGCGACATGCGCTGCTACTCTGCTGACTGCCTCTGCTTCGCGAAATCTAAATTGGATAAAATTCAACGATTGTGGATCGATGCCTTCCTTCGGCAAGGCGTTCAAAACAGTGCCAAGCAGCGCAGCCTCTTCCACTACAGAGGGAGTACCAATGCCGTCACGGGGATAGACCTCCAAAAGTGGATTCCTTCCCGCAAAGCGCATCAACCTTATTTCAACTACGCAATTCTTCCCCTGTAAGTCCCAGGTCTTCGTCAGTTCAGGTTCTTCGGCTGACACAGGAACGGCAATCCCCGATATTGCGGAGAGAACAAGCAATACACCCATTCGCTTCATCCAATAGAGCAAATAGCACCTCGATGGCACGAGTTTCAAGGGCATCCTTACACGGAGATTCTAGCCCCTACGCATAAACAAAAGGCACACCCATCAGGATGTGCCGTTGCCTTTGCTCATAGAACTGAAATCGGTCGCTCCGGTTTGCTCAGGCGACTTTCTCATGGCTTGCAGAAGTAACGGAAAGTTGCAGCCCGAGCGCGCGCACCACCCGCAGAACCGTGGCAAACTCCGGATTGCCGTCTGCGCTCAACGCACGGTACAGGCTCTCTCGCGATACCCCGGCCTGCCGCGCAACCTCGCTCATGCCGCGTGCCCGGGCAACGACTCCGAGCGCATCCGCTACAAACGATGGATCTCCGCTTTCGAGCGCGTCGGACATATAGACCGCGATAGCCTCATCGTTATCGAGGTAGGCCGCCGGATCGAACCGCTTTGTCTTTGCCTTTGCCTTGTTCATCTCAACCACAGGTGGATTGTATCCCATAAGCTACATGCCATCAGATGGTTCTGATCAGAGGTATAGGATAATCGCTATTCATTGCCAGGGAGAATAGCCGCGGATGAACAATATAGCGAACGAACATACGTCCCACTCTATTTACTCGACGTTGCGTGAGCGGACCATCGAGCACGTATTCCTGGGCAAGGCCTTGCAATGGCTTTGGCAGCATAAAGTGTGGGACATGGAGGTATTGCGCTCCGAGTTCGATGCAGGCGGCTATGACTTGGTGATGAGCCGCGGAAGCATAGTCAAGCACATTCAATTGAAAACGACCTTGGTAAACGGTAAGACAGCCAATATCAAGGCCAGTCTTAAGCTTATGGGCAAGCCAAGCGGCTGTATTATCTGGATATTTGTTAACTCTAAGCTGGAAATTGATCACTGCCGCTTGCTCCGTAACATTCCAGGTAAGCCGTTGTTCGATAACGAAGCCAAGCACACCAAAGGAAACGCCCAAGGTAAGAAACTAAAAGGCCGTTACACCGGATTATCGGTAAAGGGCAATTCGAACCGGGCCGTACGGTCGAAGAAATTATGGAGTGCCTATTCGGGCCATTTGAATGAGCCGTTTCTTCCGCCTGGAAGATTTGCCCGAAATTCGACTAGTGCAACACAGAATTTCGACTAGCCATCGCTGCGAGTAAATAAAAGGCGCGCCGCAAAGCGGTGCGCCTTCTTTCTCAATCAGGACTTAGTAAGTGGGAAGAGAAGGATCAATCTCCGTCGCCCAGGCATTGATCCCGCCCACAAGATTCACCACATGCTTGAATCCAGCTTCCTTCAACTGCAGGGCGGCCGTCTGGCTGCGCGCGCCGCTGCGGCATTGCACCACGATCTCTTCTTCCTTGTGCGGCACCAGCTCGTTCAGGCGCGAACCAACTTCGCCCAGAGGAATCAGGGTGCTGCCCTCGATCTTCGAGATCTCGTACTCGTAGGGCTCGCGCACATCGAGCAGGAACGGCTTCTCACCGGCATCGAGCTTGCGCTTGTAGTCCTGCACGGTGAGCTGGGGAATGCCATCCTTCTCCGGCGCGTTCGCGGCCTCCGGTTTGGCGGGGGAGATGCCACAGAACTGGTCATAATCAATCAGCTCGGTGACCGTGGGATGGGTGCCGCAGACGGGGCAATCAGGATTCTTGCGCAGCTTCAGGGTGCGGAACTTCATGCTCAGCGCGTCAACCAGCAGCAGGCGGCCAATGAGCGGCTCGCCGATGCCGAGGATGAGCTTGATGGTCTCAGTGGCCTGAATGACGCCGACGAGGCCGGGCAGGATGCCGAGCACGCCACCCTCAGCGCAGGAGGGGACGAGGCCGGGCGGTGGCGGTTCGGGATAGAGGCAGCGGTAGCAGGGGCCGTCTGGCGCGCCGAAGACGCTGGCCTGACCTTCAAAGCGGAAGATGGAGCCGTAGGCATTGGGCTTGCCCAGCAGCACGCAGGCATCGTTGACCAGGTAGCGCGTCTGAAAGTTATCAGTGCCGTCAGCCACGATGTCGTAATCCTTGATGATCTCCAACGCATTGGCGCTGGTCAGCATGGTCTCGTGCTTGACAATCTTCATGTGCGGATTGAGCGCGGTCAGCTTCTCAGCGGCGGAGTCAATCTTGGGGCGGCCTACGTCTGCCGTGGTGTGGATGATCTGGCGCTGGAGGTTGCTCTTGTCCACGACATCAAAATCAACCAGGCCGAGGGTGCCGATACCGGCGGCGGCAAGGTAGTAGGCGAGCGGCGAACCGAGGCCGCCGGTGCCGACGCACAGCACCCTGGCTGCCTTCAGCTTCTTCTGGCCCTCGAGGCCGACTTCAGGCAGGATGAGGTGGCGCGAGTAGCGGGCGATCTCGTCGTTATTGAGATCGGGCAGGACGGCTGCCTCAGCAACGGCGGGCGAGCCACCGGCGATGGAGGGGATGATGGTGAGCGAATCGCTCTCGCTGACTTTGGTCGCTTCCTTCTCCGGCAGGTAACGGACATCATCGTCGTTGAGGTACAGGTTCACGAAGGAGCGGACCTTGCCCTCGTCAGTGAACAGATGCTTTTTCAGGTCAGGATAGGCGGCGGTGAGCGAGGCCAAAGCATCGTTCACGGTGGCGCCCTCAACCTGCACGCTTGCCTGCTTGCCGGCGTACTGCCGCAGCGGTGTGGGGATATGAATTTCCATCTCTAAACTTCCTTTCGACTTCTCGCTATCAGAATGCTATTTGAACCGAATCTCTACCGGCTCATCCAGAAATTTTTTGTCGTCCTCGCCCGTTCCGGTGAGCAGGAACGAGTTGGTGACCGCGGCTTTGCCCTTCTCCACGGCGGTAATAACGTACGAACAGCCAATCCAGTGCGCTTCAGCAAAATCTGTTACCGACCACTGCGCGGGGTGGTCAGGGTGCGAGTGGTAGAAGCCGACGATATCCAGCTTCTTCTCGCGCGCCTGCCGCTGGATCTTCACCAGCTCCTGCGGCGAGATGTTGTAGCGGTTGTGGGCAGAGTCAGTACGGGTGTTGCCGGCGCGCACCGTCTCAGTGACGGTATTGCCCTCATCGCTCGCGTGGCCCAGCAGCACACCGCAGCACTCGTGCGGGTAGGTCTCTTCGCCGTGAGCGCGGATGGCCTGATATTGATTGCTCGCAATACGCAGCATTACTGCACCTCGTCCCAGAAGCGTTCGCTGAGATACTTGTCTGCCGAGTCGCAGAGGATGGTTACGATGATGGCTTCGCGCCCGGCAGCGACCTCTTCCGTGGCGATCTGCAGCGCGGCGGTCACGTTGGCGGCAGCGGAGATGCCGACGAGAATGCCCTCGACGCGGCCGAGATGCTTGGCGTTGCGATAAGCCTCTTCGGTAGAGATTTCCAGCTGGCGATCGGCGACGCTGGGGTCCCAGATGGCGGGCTTCATAGCGGATTCCATGTGCTTCATGCCCTCAAGCCCGTGGAAGGGCGAGTCTGGCTGCATGGCAATGCACTGGATGTCAGGATTCAGCTCTTTGAGGCCGCGGGTGGTGCCCATGAAGGTGCCACTGGTGCCCACACCGGTGACGAAGTGGGTGAGGCGGCCATCTGTCTGCTGCCATATCTCGCGGGCGGTGCCGTGGTAGTGGGCGCGCCAGTTGTTGGCATTGGAATACTGGTCAGCGTAGAAGTATTTGTCCGGTTCGGCGGCGGCAAGCTCACGCGCCCGGATGATGGCACCGTCCGAGCTGAGGTCGGCATCCGTCCAGACGATCTCAGCGCCGTAGCCTTCGAGCAGGCGCTTGCGCTCCGGAGAGACGTTGGTGGGCATGCAGAGGCGTACGGGGAATCCTAATGCCGCGCCGAGCATGGCGTAGGCGATGCCGGTGTTGCCGCTGGTGGCATCCAGCAGGATGCGATCTGGCCGCTGGGGGCCGAGTTCGCCGCTGTCAAAGGCGGCCTTGACGATGCTGGAGGCGGCACGATCTTTGACGGAACCGCCGGGGTTGGCCCACTCCTGCTTGCCCAGGATCTGGATGCCGGGGAGATGCGCGGTGATCTTGTCCAGGCGCACCAGCGGGGTATTCCCGATGCGTTCGAGGATGGTGCTACCCAGCGTCTTGGTCATGGTGGTCACAGTCATTTCACTTTCGATTCAGGAGGTTATCGGGGGAAGTTTCAGCAGTTCGGGGCAGGCTCGCCGGAGAGGCGGAGCCTAGGCGCAACAACAGCGCATTGAAGCGGAACCGTGAATGTGCGACAGTGAAAGCGGGCTGTGCATCATTTCCAGTGTACCGTATTCGTGCGAAATACCGCGGCCCGGGCATCCATTGCCTATCTTTCGAGAAGTTTTCGCCCAGGTGTGAACCAGATGTTTCATAAGTCCGTGAAAAAGAGCTTCGACGATATCCTCTCCAGTCTTGGCAACCACAAGTTTGATGTCGCGCCGGCGTCAGAGGGTGCAAAACGCATTGGCGGGACGCACACGGTGCGGGTTTCGCGCCATGGCTGCGCTGCCGAAGTAGCGCCGGTGGCCGACCCCAAATCAGAGGCTGTGGCCGAGATCGTGTCGCGGCCGGGCTTTCTGCTGGGCGGCGAGATTGCGCGGGTGCTGGACCGCGGCTACCAGAAGTTCCTGAAGACCAGCAAGCTGGAGATTCCGGCCACGGCAGACCATCTGCGGGCTATCCACCTCTTCCACGAAGAACTGACCGAGGCGATTGGCGGCACGACCCTGTACAACGAAGCGCTTGGCAGCACCAGCGACCGCTACCTGTACGACCGCCTGGTGGGCCGCAACTAGGGCACCGGCATGGACGTGTGCACGCTGCGGCGTAACTACTTCGTCTGCGGCGTCTTCACCAGCTTGCGGGGATCGTAGGCCTGCTGCTGCATGCGGGTGAGAATCTCACTGTAAGCTGCGTCGCTCAGTTCGGGAGTGCGGCTCAGGATCCAGAGATAGCCACGCCGGGGTTCGCCGACGACGGCATAGCTGTAATCGGGCGCGAGGTCGATGATCCAGTAGTTGCCGCTGAAGGGCCAGAAGAAGGAAACCTTCAGTTTGGCGTTGGTCGCGGAATCGGCCACAACGGCCTTACCCTTGGAAATCCTGATCTTGCCCCTGTCAGTGCGGCAGGTATTAATGACCTCAATTTTGCCGTCAGCCAGCACGGTATAGCTTGCCGTGGCATTGGAGGCGCAACCGTGTTCAAACCAGTTGGGATAGCGAGCGATCTCATACCAGTGGCCGGTATAGCGGGCGAGGTCAACATGGGGGACAGTCTGCAGCGGCGGCGGAGAATCCGCCAAGGCCATGGAGGCGGTGAGCAGCGCAGCAATAACAATCCATTTTTTCATTGGCGTACCTAAACTTCTGCAAAAAGTAAGATGCGGCGAAGGGACATTTTTACTGTCCGCGAACCCTCTGCCATTCGCGGTAGGCATCGCTCTTGCCGAGGCCGCGCTCACGGGCAACACGCTTCAGGGCATCCTTCTCGCTGAGGCCATCCTTCAGCAGGGCGCGCATGGCATCCGCCAGTGAGGCCTGTGCGGTATTGCCGCCGAACTGACCGCTGAGGAGCAGAACAATCTCGCCGCGCACGGTGTCACGGGCGGCAAGGGCGGCGTGGACCTCTGCCACAGTGCCACGCAGGAACTCTTCATGCAGCTTAGTGAGTTCGCGGGCGACCACGATGACATGGGCAGAGCCGAAGACTGCCTCAACATCAGCCAGCGTCTCCAGGATGCGGTGCGGCGCTTCGTAGAAGATGTGCGTCGGAGGCGTACCGCCTTCCTGAGTGTCACTGTCTGCTACGGCGTGCGGCAGCTTCTCCAGGAAGGTCTTGCGCTGGCCCGCCTTGCTGGGCAGAAAGCCGTGGAAGACAAAGCTCTCCGCAGGCAGGCCGCTGGCGATGAGCGCGCTGACCGCCGCATTGGCACCGGGCACGGGAAACACGGGTATGCCAGCAGCGATTGCCGCCTGCACCACGCGGCCGCCGGGGTCGGCGATGCCGGGGGTTCCGGCGTCGCTCACAATGGCGATACGGCCACCGGCGCGAAGCTCTTGCAGCAGATCACCGGCGCGCTCGTTTTCATTGTGCAGGTGGTAGCTGACGGTGGGCTTCTTGATATCGAAGTGGTTCAGCAGCTTCTGGGTCTGGCGGGTATCTTCGCAGGCGATACGGTCAACGCTCTGCAGCACGCGCAGGGCGCGCAGGGTGATGTCTTCAAGATTGCCGATGGGTGTGGCGACGAGATAGAGGCCGGGAGCCAGCGGTTTTTCAGCGTCGTTCACTCTTCTTCGCTCCGTACGCGCTGGGTTTCAGCAAACAAACCGAGAGACTGCTTGAGGTTCTGCAGGGTGACAATGCCAACGACGCGTTGACCCTCCACGATGGGCACAAGTTCGAGCGCGGGGCCGGAGGTCATGCTGCGGAAGACCTTGCCGAGAGTATCGTCCGGCTCGGCAGCCTGGAAACTGCGCTGCATGATGCCCTGCACGTAGCCATTGCCTTCGCGGTTCAAGGCTTCGAGAATGCCGGAGCGCGAGACGGTGCCGACGATGCTGTTGCCGCGCAGGACGGGAAAATTATCCTGCAGGGTGTGGACGGATTTTTTGACCGCGTCTTCAAAAGTGTCCGAGGCCGAGAGCGTAGAGAAATCAGTGAGCATGATATCTCGCATCTTTACCGTGTCAACGACGGACTGCAGGACGTGGCCCTGCTCCTCCATCTGGCCGCCCATGAGCACAAAGAGGCCAGCCATCACGATCCAGGCACTCTGAAAGAAGATGATGCCCGCGGCAATCAGTACAAGGGCCAGCAGCATGCCGAGGCCGCCGGCGAGGCGGGTAGCGTTGGCCGAACCCTTGATACGCACCAGTTCAGCGCGCAGGATTCTACCGGCATCCAGCGGATAGGCGGGCAGCAGATGGATGGAACCAAGCGCGACCTGCAGCCAGAGCAGAGAGCGCACAAGGTGCAGCGAGGTCATCAGCGGACGCTCCAGCACATTCAACTGCGAGGTAGAGCCGTAAATTAGACCGGCGAGGATGAGGGCGAAGGCGAAGTTGGCCGCAGGTCCAGCCATGGCGATGCTCTTCTCAGTGCGCTGCGCGCTGGCGGAGTCGTCGCGCGAGTTGGTGAAGGCGAGCAAGCCGCCGATGGGCAGCAATAAGATGCCACGCAGATCCATACCGTAGTAGGCCGCGGTAAGGGCGCGCGCGATTTCGCGCACAGCGATGGCCAGCAGCAGACCGAGCCAGAGGGCGACGCCGCGCGAGGCAGAGCCGCCGACGGCATTGGCCTCCGCGATGCTCAAGCCAAGCAGAAGCACGAAGAACGTGTGGATGCGAACCTCCACACCCAGTACGCGTCCCAGCGGAAATGACCACCCACGCATCAAATGAATTGCCCTCGTGCTTATTGTAGGCGGGGAACGCATCCTTTGCAGTGGTGCGGCGAAGGTACACTCAAGAGTATGCGCATCATTGCAGGAGAATATCGTTCGCGGGTGCTGACCGCTCCCCGCGGCATGGAGACGCGGCCCACCAGCGACCGGCTGCGGGAGACGCTCTTCAACATACTGGCTCCGCGGATTGCGGGCGCACGGTTTACGGACCTGTATGCGGGGTCTGGCGCGGTAGGGCTGGAAGCGTTGAGCCGCGGCGCGATGCATGTGCACTTCGCAGAGAATGCGCCACCCGCGATTACCGCCATCCGGCAGAACCTGAAGCTGCTGAACATCAGCCGCAACTACATGCTGCATGAACGCAGCGCACTGGCTACGCTCGACCGCCTGCAACAGCAGCAGAGCGTGCAGGACATCTTATTCCTGGACCCGCCGTACGAGGCAGCGAAGGAGTATGAGCAGGTGCTGGGGATGCTGGGCAGCGCGGCTTCCGCACGGCTGCTGGCGCCGGAAGCGCTGGTGGTAGCGGAACACGCGAAGCGGACTTCACTGGCGGCGCGTTATGGCGTGCTGGAGCGCATTCGCGAGAAGACGCAGGGCGATGCGGCGCTGAGCTTCTACCAGAGGATTGCGGACGCGACGGAGTAACGCTCTACGTGTAGATGCCAGCCTCAAACTGCAGCAGGACGGCATCGTCCCACGCATGAGTGGATTTGCGCCAGCCGCTGGCGCTCTGATCGAGAAAATTGGGGAAGTTCATTTTGCAGTAGCCGCAGCGGGCGGCGAAGTCAAAGACCGCCTGGGCGCTGCCGTCAATGTAGAGCGCGGCACGCAGGCCATCCCTGGACCACTGTACGCTGGCAAGGCGCTCAGTATCCGCGCCACCGGCAGCGAGACGCACGGCGCTGACGTTGTAGACCAACATCGCGTCCAGGATGGATTCTTCGTGGGTTTCGCGCGAGCGGTCGCAGGCGTAGAAGTAGGCGGCCACGCCTTCATCTTCAAAGACCACGGTCCAGAGAACCTGCGACGAATCGGATGCGAGAAATGCGCGGCCCGGTTTAAATGTAAGCGAATCCATATCCCCCAAGATACACGCGCCGACGCTGGCGAAGCACGCCGCGATACACTGGAATTAACTCGCAAAAGGACGCACGTTGAAACTGGGCAAACATACTTTTCGCATCGGCCGTCCGCAACGGGTTGCCGCTGTGTTCCTGGTCATCTTTCTGGTGCAATGCCTGTGGGTGGTGCACCACCAGCAGCTCACGGAGACGGATTACCGTTTTGCGCGCTGCGGCCGCGAGATGTGGGAACGCCCATCGCCGCTGGCCGGATACTTCACCACGTGCGGCAACATGCAGGATGGCACCTTTGCCTATCGCGTTGCGGGATTGCCGCTGACGGCGGAGCGGCTGGCGCTCTCTGCCACGGATCTATTTCGCAAGCCGGAAGATCGGCTGTATGCGCAGGCAACGGCAGGCTCCACATGGGAATCGCGGCACCAACTCATCGCGGTGAAGTACCTGATGCATCTTCCCTTCATCGGGTTTGCGGTGTGGCTCGCCGGTGGGCTGTGGTGGGTTTCGCGGCGGCTCTTTGGCAATGAAGGCGGCGCGCTGGCGCTGGCGCTATACACCTTCTGCCCCACGGTGATCCGCTACGCATGCACACCGAACAACGAGATACTGGCGATCTGGGGATTGTATGGCGCGATCTACGCCGCGATTGGCGTAGCGCATGCTCTGCAGGGACCGCGGCGCAAGTGGCGGCCACGCATCATCCTGATCTCGGTCGCGATTGGGCTGGCGGCGTGCGCGCATCTTTCAGCGGCCATCCTGGGGATTGCGTGGGCAGCGGTATTTCTGCTGTACCTCGCGGAGCGACGGCGTTCGCAGACGATTCCAATTCTGATCTTCGCGGCAATCGGCTCGCTGGTGCTGCTCTTCTTCAGCTACAGCCTGCGGCCGGAACCATTCAGCTACATCTTTACCGGCGGCGGCGCGCTGATGTGGTTTTCACTCCAGGGCGCGCGGCAGTTCTTCACCAATCCGGCGACCGCGCCGATTACGATTGCGACCATCATTGCGCTGGTGCTGTTCCTCGGGGTGAAGCGCTCGCGCTACTTCGGCAATATAGCGCCACTGGCGGTGGCGCTGACGCTCTTTCCGCTGATTACGACGCAGGTGGTAAGCCAGCCGTGGTTCTGGGCGCTTCCCTTCCTCTTCACCTTCATCGCGGGCGTGTTTGCGGATGCGCTGGAGACGCGGCACCGCAAGCTCTTCCTGGGGCTGACGATTGCGATTGCGGCGACGCAGGCGATCTTCTGCCTGTTCTCACTGCCGACGCTGGGCACGATCGTTTCGTAGCTGCTCTACTGAACGGCGACGGAGAAGGCGGCTGTCTCCACCACGATGCCGTGCCTCATCTGCACAAAGACGCGATAGGCCCCGGCGCGGGGAAAGCCATAAGGAAATTCAGCAACATTTGAGACCGGCATTTCCATGCCTGCCATAGCATCTGCAACCATGACCGTGCCCATGGGATGAATGTGCGCGAAGACGGAACCATCGCCGGCAACGATGGCTGCGTGGCCACCCATGACCATGTAGTTGGCCATGTCAGCGGGCACATGGCCGGCGGTATCCAGCAGGGTGACACGCAGCAGCAGGCCCGTCTTCGCATGGAGGGGCGCGGTGCAGTCGAGGGTCATGCTGTATCCATCCGGCAGCGACGCAGTGCTGCCACAGCCTGCGCCAACGCTGTGGGAGACAATGCCGACAGAGTCATCGCCAACGAGAGCATGGCCCGTCTCCATGGGCAGACCTGCCTGCGCAGTGGCGGTCTCTGCCACGCCATCGCTGTGCGCGATATCAGCGTAGAGCGCGAACTCACCGGGCGCCATGGAAGGCATGACCTGGGTGAAATCAGCTGCGTCATTGCTTGAGGTCATCAGCGCAGGATGCAGGTGGAGGACAATATCCATGTCAGGCTGGCGGATGAGAAAGAGATGCAGACGGTGGCCGTGGTCGAGGGCAATATCATCGAGCGTGTGGCCGCCGGGAACGCGCGCGAGCTTAATCTCCAGCACCCCGTCATCGCGCATTTCAACCTGCATGGCGGGCGCGAGCGACGTTCTGATCACGCTATGGAACACGCTCGCGCCGCAGGCAGCAATGCTGGCGACGCCACACACAAGAAGCGCTATCGCGCTGTGCAGGCCGCGTTCGCGCCACAGGATGAAACCGAAGACGAACAGAATAATTCCGGCACAGGCAAAGACCAGCGGGCCGATCCAGCGGCCGCGCGGATTGGCCACGGCAGGCAAGGTGACCGGCACCATCATTTCACCGGGGCCACGATCTCCAGCGACGCGCAGTTGCAGCTTCCACAGGCGCGCATTGGCAGGAACCCAGGCGCTGCCGACAAACTTCTGTTCCTGGGCAAAGCGCGTCAGGCTGATCACGCCGCCATCCTTAGACAGCACATCCACGGCAGTAATTGCGCTGCCGTTGACAGCGCGTACATCGATCTCTGCAGCGCCGGGAAGCATGGCCGGAGGATGCACGCTTACATAGAGCGTGTAGGGGCCGGCATCGCCACGCACATAGACGTCAGGCGAGCCGACATGCGCCCACGCGCTGGCCGCACCCAGCAGGCACAGCAGCACGATGGAGGGACAACAGATTGCGCGCATCAGCTATTCGTCCACTTGCAGCGAGTTGGACCAACTGTGGAAGTCTTCCATGTTGAAGACGGCTACACCGTTTGCCCAGCGCCCCTGAGCACCGCCGCTGGTCTGGGTATGCGTGGTGGCAGCGACAGCCGTGAGAGGAATCCTGGCAATGGCGTTCTGGTTGGCGGGGTAGTTGGGGAAGACCTGGGTGTGCGCAGCATCGAGCCACCACGGGCCCATGATGTGGCTGGCCATGCCGGACATGGTCACGTAGACGTAGGTGGCAGAATAAGCAACGGCCTGGATATCCGCGTAGACAGGAGAGGTGTTGCCTGTCCAGGTGGTGGAGGTGGCGCCGGTACTGGACTGGATGGTGGCGTACTGCGAAGAGTTCCTGGTGAACCAGCCGTTGATCTGCGGAATAGAGCTGGAGCTGCCGACCATCGCGTGATTGGCGAAGTAGCTGGTAGTGGATTCAGCGATGGTAGTGACGGTGCTGCCATTGGGGGTTCCGTAGAACTGCAAGCCGAGGATGTAGGGGAAGGCGGGCGCGCCGGTTGAATCGATGGTGACGAAGTAGGCGTAGGTTCCGTTGGGAAATTCAGGCGTGACGCAGTAGCGGGCGTTGTATTGATTGAGATCGCCGGAGCCGGCGGTGTATTCGTAGTCCTCAATGTAGCGGCCCAGGGGATAGGTGGCTGAGACAGCAGGACCGTATTGCGATGAGCTGAGCGCATAGGTGGCCATGGTGGTGGTGAAGCCCTGGGCGACCGCGGCCCAGCCCGGCAGCGAGATGCGCGTAGTGGTGTTGTCAGTCCGCAGGGCATAGCTGGAGGCCATACGGCGCACGCCGGAGCTGGCGCTGGTGGGCGAGGAGTATCCGTAAGGGCCGTAGATGGGATAGCCGTCGTAGGCATAGCCGAGGATGGGCGAGTGCGCGAGGCCGGTCGTCTTCTCAGTGTAGTTGGGGACGAGGTCAGTGGAGCCGAGCTTCTGGATGTTGTCACCCAGTTGGTAGCGCAGGCACACAGGGTTCACGTGGTAGTGATACTCGCCGCCGCCGGGCTGGTGCGCGTTGCAGGGATCGAAGGTGACGGACTCGCCGTATTTGGCATCGCGCCGCCAGATGCCATCACCCTGGCCATTCCATGAAGAGCCGCTGCTGCCGCCACCAGTATTGGTTGTGGAGCTGGCTGTCGAAACTGCGCCGCTGCAACCGGCGATCAGAGCCATACCACCCAGGCAAACCAGAATTGCCATTACGCTATATGCCGCACACCGGAATGCTCTTATCATCGCTTCCCCCTCATTGTTCTGCCCATGCGCGGAGACTGCTGTGGAAACGCAGGTTTGCGGCCACCGCGCTTGCATCAGCACAAGCAGACGACAGATTTCCCCATAGGCTTACACGACGACGGAGTTTATTTGGCAGAACGACTGAGCACAGATTGGGGAAAGGTCGTTGGGCAAATTCTACAGGCGGGCGGGCACGATGGGGAATCTTCTTTGCGTGGAATGACTTGCTGGCGGCGAAGCTACTTTGCAAGGGTGGCAGGCGCCAGCGGATGCCAGCCGTCAGAGCCGGCGAGAATCTTCTCCGGCGCAAACTGCTTTGCTTCCGCGGCGGTGAGCTGGTGGGAGAATTTTTCGCGCGCGGCGGAATTGGCGCCAATGCCGGTGGAGTTGTACTCAGCAAAGTAGGCGGTCTCAATGGAGCCGGGCGTATGCGACCAGTCATCCCATCCGGCGGGTTCGACCTTCGCATCCAGTTCAGTATTCAGGTAAACCACGGTGCCATAGCGACGCCACGGACGTCCGAGGTAGAGTGTGCCGACGCCTTCATCGGCAGTGACCTTGCAGTGATCAAAGACGTAGGCGCTCTGGCGGTCAGGAGTGTCCTTGCTCTGCGCGGTGAGCCACACATGCTCATTCCGGATGCCATGCAGTTCACAGTTTTCAAAGACGGCGTTGGCGTCGCCGAAGATGAAGTCGACATGGCCCTCAATGTAGCAATCGCGAAAGAGCTGGCGCACGGCGCGGCAGGCGCCACTGGATTGTAGCGACGGAGTATTGTCACTCGCGGCCTGGGGTCCGGGTGTGGCGGGCGTCCAGGAGGGTGCCTGCGCGACGCAGTGGCCACCGCCACCGGCGTAGAGAGTATCCTGCGCGCCAAGCAGGCGAACGCGCTCCACCACATCTTTGTCGCCGCGCAGCATCAGCGCGACGGCCTGCGCGCCTTCGTGGTGATTGGGATCGGCAGCGGGATGGCGCAGGCTGTAATCGTTCTGCACGGTCATGTTGCGCATCTCGAAGCCATCGCCCGCCGCGGTGAGCGTGGCAGTCTTGCCGGTGCCGCCCCAGGAGCCAGCGTTGGCGTCAAAGACGAGCAGAACATCCTGCGGGCGCTTGCCGAGTCCGGCGAGATGCACATTGGGCTGGATGATCGTCACCTTCTCGCGGTAGGTTCCGGGGGCGATGGTGATGACGCCACCGGTCGCCGGGAGAGCATCGACCGCGGCCTGCAGGGTGGCGAATTGTCCTGAGCCATCGGCGGCAACGGTCGGCTTCGCGCTGTGGCGGACGGCGTGCGCGCATGGCGACGACGAAATCCCCAGGAACACACTCAGCAGTAACGCATATCCACGCATCACAAAGCCCCTCACTCATGACTGCGCCGTCTACTTTATACGCATCGCGGCATAACGCACCAGCGCGCGGTGATAGCGCATAATCTCATGAGTATGCGGCGCGCATTCCAACTCGTTCTGCTGCTTGGCCTGCTTGCGGGAGTGAGCCTGCGCGCGGAGACTGCGCCCGCGACACTGGAAGCACCGGGGGTTTGGTTTCTGCTCGGCGATGCTTCAAAGGGTTATGCCAATACAGTCGTGATCGAGATGAGCAACTATCTCATCGTGGTGGATGCGAACTATCCGGGGCGCGCGCGGGAACTACTGCAGATTATTCCGGCTCTTTCACCGAAGCCGGTGCGCTACGTTTTCGACACGCATGCGCACGGCGACCATAGCTACGGCAATTCCGTGTGGACGGCCGCGGGGGCAACGACGCTGGCCTACAGCAAAGTAGTGGATGAGATGAATCGCTACGAACCGGAGCGGTGGCACGCAGCGGAGAGGAAGCGCGCGGATGTTCGCGAACTGCACCAGCCGGATGTGCAGCGGCCGCAACAGACGTTCACGCATTCGCCGCTGGTGTTGCAGGACGCAAGCCGCCGGGTGGAATTTCTGCATCTCGGCTGGGGACATACCCAGGGCGATGGCATGGTGTGGCTGCCGAAGGAACACATTCTGTGTACGGGAGACGCCGCGGTGAATGGACCGCGCAACAAGCTGTGGGATGCGAACATTGCGAACTGGCCGCGCGTGCTGACCCGGGCACTGGCGCTGCATCCGCTGGTAGTGCTGCCGGGACATGGAGATGCGGGTGGGCCGGAGATACTGACAGGACAGCGGCAATTTCTAATTGACCTGCGCCAAGCAGTTGCCGTGCAGATGCAAATGGGGCGCACGCCGGAAAATATTATTTTAAATTTGCCGCCGGCAGACCAGAACTGGTTGCCCAAGGACCCAGCCATGGATATTGAGGCGACGTATCACGAACTAAAAGAAGGAAAACCGGCGGCCGCACTGCAGCATGCCTGGCGCTGACAGCCATGCGGTCTGACCACTCATCTTTCCTTTTGTCCTGCACACTCCAGTTTTAATTTTCTGGACATCTCACCGCACCCATGCGGCATCCCAACACAAGCTGAACCTGGATTCACCCCGCGTCGCCCGTCTCCCCTGTGCCGAAGTACCTGGCCAGCGAGGCTGGCGACTATGTTCTGCACGCTGCACCTGAACCGCGACACCGGCAACCACGGAGCGTGGATTCAATACCCGTAATCAATCCGGGCCCCCGCCCACTTTTGGAGGCAGTATGAGCAAGCGTAAGGTTTTTAGTTTTCTGGCGGTCGCCGTATGTGCGATCTGCCTGTGCAGCACAGCATGGGCACAGTTCAATGCAAGCCTGTCAGGAACGGTGCAGGATGCAACCGGCGCCGTGGTTCCGAACGCAACGGTTACGCTGCTGAACCTGGGCACGAACCAGACGCAGATCGTGACCACATCGAACACGGGCTTCTACCAGTTTGGCCAGCTAGCCCCCGCACACTACAAGCTCATCGCTACCGCCCGAGGATTCAAGGGCTATACCTTCAGCGATATCAGTGTGGCGGGCGAAACAGCGCGCAATCTGAATGTGACGCTGGCGAACGGCGAAGCGAATGACACGGTGACCGTGACCGCGGACCAGACGCCGGTACTGCAGACCGCAGACGCAAGCATCCAGACAACGATTGACAGCGAAGCCATCACTCGGCTGCCAACCTATGGCGCTGATCCCTATGAACTGCTGCGCACGGCACCGGGTATAACAGGTGACGGCGCACGCCAGGGCAATGGCAATTCAGTCTTTCTGCCGAACGGCGCAGGGCCGGGCGGATCGAACTCCGGCATCTTCCAGACAGAGAACCAGGTTCAGATTTCAGCGGACGGCCAGCGGCAGGCAGATAACAACATGACGATCGACGGCGTGAGCGTGAACTCGCTGACGCATGGCGGCTCGGCAGTTGTTTCGCCGAACGGCGAGGCCGTGGGGCAGGAGACCGTGGTCTCCACGTCGTATGACGCATCGGACGGGCGTAACTCCGGCGCGCAAGTGAAGATCGTGACGAAGAGCGGCTCCAACCAGATTCACGGATCGGGATTCTTCCTCTACGATGAACCCGGCCTGAATGCGTACAACAAGTATGGTGGTCCGGCTCCCGGCACACCGCGGGTACGCGTAGACAACAAAGAGCGCAGCTATGCGGCTTCGCTCGGCGGACCCATCGTAAGAGACAAGCTTTTCCTGTTCACGTCATACGCCGGATTCGGGCTGGCCAACAATGGCACCACCACTGCATACGTAGAGACACCGCAGTATCGCGCGGCAGTAGCAGCACAGCGCGCGGGTGGCGTGACGGCAGGCATCCTGGCTGATCCGGGATCGCTGCCGCGCATTCTCGCGGTGATCACACCAAACTGCTCCGGCTTCGGTGCGGGGACATGCGCGGTGGTGACGGGCGGTCTGGATATAGGATCGCTTACGCCTGGCGGCACGTCGCAACTCGGCGTCTTCCCGGCAAACATTGCAACCGGCGGCGGACTGGATGGCGTGCCGGACGTGGAGAACGTAGAACTCGCCGTGCCGAGCCACAGCCACGGCAGACAATTCAATGGCCGCGTGGACTGGAACATCAGCTCAAAGAATCTACTGGCCGGCAGCTTCTACATCACCAAGCTGGACAGTTATGGAACTTCAGGCGCAGCAGGTTCGCGGCCACAAGGAGATCTGCCGTTCAAACCACTGAACACCGCGGCAACGCTGATCTTCATTCACACCTTCTCGCCTACCTGGATTAACGAACTGCGCGGCAATGGCACACGCTTTGCCGATAACCAGTTGAAAGATGCAGCGAACGTCAACTTCGGTATTCCATATGTCAACGTGCAGACCCTTCCCTTCGCCATCCAGTATGGCGCAGCGCAAACGTCTACCAGCCCGGCAATCTTCGCGGAGAACACCTACGAAATTCGCGACATGCTGACGCATACATGGGGCGCGCACACACTGCGGCTTGGCGGCGAAGTGCGCTTTGAACAGGACAATGACAACCTGCTGGGCGACCAGCGCCCGGTCTTTGCGATGCAGGGGCTGTGGACAACGGCCAACGATGCGCCAATCTACGAAGCCATCACCGCGAATCCAAACACCGGCGGCACGGCACAGACGCAGCGCTACTTCCGCTCGCAGGATTATGCGCTGTTCATTCAGCATGACTGGAAGATTTCACCTTCATTCACGCTGAACACCGGGCTGCGGTGGGAAGAGTTCACCCCGCTCAACAACAAGGGATCGGAGATCAACTATCCCACGCTGGGACCGGCGGGACACGAGCTCTCCGGCATGACGCTGACTCCGCATAACCACCTGTGGAACTTCCAGCACAACAACTACAGCCCGAAGATCGGCTTCGCCTTCAATCCGCAATCGCATCCGAAGTGGGTGGTGCGCGGCGGCTTTGCCATGGCATATAACCACCTGGACATTGCACTCTTCAACAATGCACTGGAAGATGGCCCGAACATTGCCAACTACGGTCTGTGCTGCGCCAGCAATAGCGGCTCTGCCGGCGTGAAGTACGTGATCGGCACCAGCAACTCGCCCAGCAGCTTCCCTTTCAACCCGGCACTGCAGACAGGCACGAATGCAGCGGGCTTCCCCAATCCGTATCCTGGCGCCTCCTCAACAGTAGAGGTCTATGGTGCACTACCGAACCTGAAGTATCCGATGAGCTACCTCTTCTCGCTGGAGACGCAGTACCAACTGCCTTTCCAGATGACGGCCACAGTGGGATACGCAGGCAGCCTGGGACGGCATTATGCTCGGCTGGTGAATCAGAACTTCCTGTACAACAACACCGGCTCGCCAACGTATGCCTCATACTTCGCGCAGACGGATTCAAACCAGAGCTACAACTCACTGAACCTGCAACTGCAGCGCCGCATGTCAAAGGGATTCCTGTTCACCGCCTTCTATACCTACTCGAAGAACCTGGATCAGGTATCGAACGGCGATGGTGCGGATTCCAACGCCAACCAGACCGACCCGGCAGCGAACAGCACCGAGTGGGGCCCGTCAGACTATGACGTGCGCCATCGCGTCACGGTTACGGCACTGTATGAGTTCCCCCACGTGCATGTACACAACGCTGGAGTGAGCGCGGTGGTGAACGGCTGGCAGGTGAATACCATCATCACTTACCACACGGGCTTCCCGTGGACGCCGGTCACCTACAACCTGGCTGCAAACCCGATTCAGAATGCAGGCACGGTCAGCCCGACGCGTCCGCTGGCGTACTACGGTGGCGCAGGCAACAGCTGCTCAACCAATGCATACCTGACGGGCTCAAACTTCTCTAACCGGAGCACGACCAATCCAGGCGGCGGAAACTATTTCAACACGACGCTGCCGTCGAACACGGCAATATACGTTCCGGGCATTGGCCGCAACAGCTGGAACGGGCCATGCTACTTTGACGCGGACCTGAGCGCGGCGAAGGAGTTTGCCATGGACGCAATGAACCATCACATGCTGCTGCGTTTTCAGGCGAACTTCTACAACGCGTTCAACAAGCTGCAGCTCTCGCCGATTACGAATGGCAACGCCAATAACGGCGCCAACATTTCAAACCAGTACTTCGGCTATGCCCAGTCTGCCGATGCAGGACGGCAGATTGAGTTCCAGGCTCGATTGCAGTTCTGACGTTATGCGGGACCACCATGGGCGGAAGAGAATTTTCTTCCGCCCAAACTTTTTCTCCTAAAATCATCACCGGGGTTATGGCATGCAAGTCACGGCGCGCACTCTTCGTCTCACCGTCTTTTCACTCCTAGCGGCAATGTGCCTGGCGCCTGCGCTGGCAGCGCAAACGCAGCCGGTAACGGTTGATGTCCACGTCAACGCCAAGGATGCGGGTACGCCGTTCCCACATTTCTGGGAGCAGATGTTCGGCTCAGGCCGTGCGATTCTGAGCTTGCGCGACAGCTACCACAAGGACATCCATGCGGTGAAACAGGCGGCGGATTTTCGCTATGTCCGCTTTCACGGCATCTTCCATGACGAAGTTGGGCTGTTCAATCGCGATGCCGCGGGCAAGCCGTTCTACAACTACTCCTACGTAGACCAGATCTACGATGGGCTGCTGCAGCAAGGGGTGCGCCCATTTGTGGAACTCAGCTTTATGCCGAAGCAACTCGCCTCCGACCCGGCGGCACTGCACGCCTTCTGGTACAAGCCGAACGTTTCGCCATCCCAGAATTATGCGGAGTGGGGTGCGATGGTGCAGGCCTTCACGCAGCACCTGGTGGACCGCTATGGCATCGACGAAGTTTCGCAGTGGTACTTCGAAGTGTGGAACGAGCCGAACATTGATTTCTGGGTAGGCAATCCGAAGCAGTCAACATATTTTGAGCTTTACGACCATACCGCGCGCGCGGTGAAGGCCGTGAGCCCGCGTCTGCGCGTCGGCGGGCCAGCCACTGCCCAGGCAGCGTGGGTGCCGGAGTTCATTGAGCACTGCAAGCAGAACAATGTGCCGGTCGACTTCATCACCACCCATGTCTACGCCAACGACACGGCGAAGGACGTCTTCAAGACGGATGAAAATATTCCACGCGATACGATGGTGTGCCGCTCTGTGGACAAGGTGCACAATGAGATTGCCGCGTCAACGAATCCGTCGTTGCCGCTCATCTTCAGCGAATACAACGCCAGCTATGCGAATGAGCCGGATGTGACGGACAGCGTGTACATGGGGCCATGGCTGGCTACGACGATCAGCCAGTGCGATGGGCTGACGCAGATGATGAGCTACTGGTCATTCTCCGATGTATTCGAAGAGCAGGGCGTGGTGAAGACGCCGTTCTATGGCGGATTCGGATTGATGGCTGAAGACAATATTCCCAAGCCTGCCTACAACGCCTTCGCCATGATGCACCGGCTGGGCGATGTGCGGCTACCGGTGGCTTCCAGCGCTGCGCTGGCGACACGGCGCAAAGATGGTTCGCTCGCCATAGCACTGTGGAACTATGCCACACCCGCGGGTGCGGGACCGAAGTACACACCGGCAGGGCCGGAGCCGCCGGAGCAAAATTTCACGCTCGCGGTGAGCAGTGTGGCACCGGGCGCGCGTGTAACTCTATGGCGGCTGGATACCAATCACGGCAACGTCGTGAAGGCTTATGACGCAATGGGACGCCCCGCATTCCCCACACGCGAGCAGATCAAGCAGTTGCAGGCCGCAGGAAAGATGGCTGCACCGCAGGTACGCTCGCTACACAACGGCAAGATCAGCATTACGATTCCGCGTTACGGGCTGGTACTGGCTGAAATTCAGTAAGCAGGAATCCTTTGTGCTCCGGGGTGAGTCCATATAGGGAGAAGACCGTGAGGCCCCTTGAACTTCTTCCCCAATTCGAACGGAACCTATAGCCGGCGGCGCGCCCTGCAGATGCTGGGAGGCACGGCTGCGTCTGCAGTACTGCTGCACGGACAGTCACTCTTTGGCGCTCCAGTGGGGGCCGCGCAACTTGCTCCGGCAGAGGACGCGTTTCTCGATGAGCTGGAGCGGCGCGGCTGCCAGTATTTCTGGGACCAGGCCAGCACGAAGACAGGGCAGGTTCGCGACCGCGCTGCCACGGTGGGCAAGGAATCGCGGCCCGCAACCAGCATTGCCGCAACCGGGTTTGGACTTTCCGCGCTGTGCATTGCACACATGCATGGCTACCTGCCGGCAAATGATGTGCGCGAGCGTGTGCTGACGACACTGCGCTATCACCTGGAACATCTACCGCACAGTCACGGCTTCTTCTACCACTTCAACGACATTGAGAGCGGCAAGCGGTTGTGGCAGTGCGAAGTGTCATCCATCGACACGACGATTTTTCTTTGCGGCGCATTGACGTGCCGCGCATACTTCAGCGGCGAAGGGCCGGATGCTCAGATCCGCGACCTGGCGACAAAACTCTATGAGCGCGTGGAGTGGCCGTGGATGCTGAACAATGGCGCTACATTTTCCATGGGCTGGCGGCCGGAGAGCGGATTTCTGAGTTCACGCTGGGCGCAATATTGCGAGCTGATGATGCTGTATCTGCTGGGCATCGGTTCACCCACGAACCCGGTGGCGCCGCAGACGTGGCAGAATTTCACGCGACCCTATATTGACTACGCCGGTTTCCACTACATCTCCAGCAATGCACCGCTCTTCACGCACCAGTACAGCCACGCGTGGTTTGATTTCCGGCACCGGCAGGATAAGTACGCTGATTATTTTGCAAACTCCATACTGGCGACGCGCGCACACAAGGTCTTCTGCCTCTCCTACAAGAAGATGTACAGCGATGACTTCTGGGGTCTCACTGCATCGGATTCAGACCATGGCTACATGGTGTGGGGCGGGCCGCCGGTGTTGCGGCCGGTTGATGGAACAGTAGTTCCCTGCGCCGCCGCAGGCTCACTGCCCTTTCTGCCGAAGGATTGCCTGCACACATTGATAGCGATGAAGGATAGGTACGGCAAGTATGCGTGGGGACGCTATGGCTTCTGCGATGCGTTCCATCCGGACGCGCAGTGGTACGACGCGGACGTGCTGGGCATTGACCAGGGCATCAGCGTGCTGATGGCGGAAAACCTGCGCAGCGGTTTTGTGTGGGACACGTTCATGAAAAACCCCGATGCGGTAGCCGCCATGAAAAAAGTGGGATTCCATCCCGTCTAACGTCACGCGGATGCATGGCACGGGCCTGGAGCGTGGCGGAAGTATTGCGCTGCAATCTGCTGCTTAGCAAAATTGCAGCGCAGGAAGCGACTTCTGTTTATCCCATGGTGGCATGCATTGAGGCACTGGGCATTGAAGCTGGCTGCTGCAGCAACGGCTCACGGTGCACGGTGAGGACTGGGCAGCTCGACTCAGCCAGCACACGGAACGCCGCGGTATCGCGGAAGGACCATCTGCGGGGCTCGTTGCTCGCGCCGAGCACGATCCAGTCCGCGGCCATGGAGCCGGCGGTCTTCAGAATTTCTTCTGCCAGCTTGCCGGTGCTGACGCAGGTTTGCATCAGAGGTAATGGTTTTTCCGCTGAGGCCATCAGACGTTCCAGCCCTTCCTGTGCCCACTCGATTGCGAGCTGGCTGCTCACCCAGCGCTCTGAGCGGGAATTGCGCCCGAGCACATGCAGCAGCGTGAGTTCAGCCTGGTACTTGCGCGCGATATCGCAGGCGACGCAGAAGCTCTCCCGGAAGTTTCCGGTGAGCGATACGGGATGCAGGATTTTGCGCGGTGCTACGTGCTCTGTTGCCACGCGCGCATGCGGGCCAACCACAAAGACCGGCATCTCCACGTTCTGCACCAGTTCATGCGCCACCGAACCAAGCACGAACTGCCCCAGCTTGTTGCGGCCGTGGGTTCCCATAATCAAACGGGTCGCATCACGATAGTTCAACTCTTCCTGGATGACTTCGTTGGCGGTGCCAGTGTGAACAACGGCATCGCAGGGGATACCCTGCGCTTCAATAGCGCGGGCCTCTGCCAGCAGTTTAGTGCGCAGATCGTGAATGACCTGGGATTGCTCGGCGTAGCGGATGACGGCTTCTTCACCGCAGGTGACGCAGAGAGGCGCGACGGCATGGACCAGCGTCAGCCGTGCACCGTAGGTCTTGGCCTGCGCGACAGCATGCGGAATGAGCGAATCAGTATCCGTGAGATCGGTTGCGACCAGAATGCGGTCGGGTGTGGCCAAAAGTCCTCTGGTGAGATGGTGGTGATTGAGAGCTTCCATGATGGTGGCTCCTTCCTGATTAAACGTGCTGCATGAGTAGATAGTGTGGCCGCCGCGTCTGCCGGACTCTATGCAATGCGGCAGAATGTGTGGCGGGTAAAGCGCAATTCGGGCGCTGCCGCCGGCTTTGGCAAAGCCGGTCCATTTCCAGCGCGATAGCATCAATCGTGGATAAGAGCTTGTTGCACATTGCTCAAAACTCCTGCAATTCGTGCATTCCATGCAGGCCCGGTGTGCCTTTTGCCCCGGGAGCATGGCCCTCCGGGATGGCCGTCATTATTTTCCCAAGAAGTTATGAAGTGATGTGATACGTGTCACATTCTTGCCAGAAAATCTCGGATATATATCTAAGTGCGTCCTGAATACAGCAAGATCGTGTTTAGCGTACGCCGACGGCGCGTCCACGGGGAAGGGACGCGCCGTGGACTTTTAACGGCCTTTTTTGCCAAGGAAATGGCCACTCCCATCCTGAACTACTCCGCATCAAAATGCCCGCAAGCCACCCGGAATCAACCTGACAACTCCGCTTCCATCCGGTGATATCTAACCCAATATAGGCGTGAGCAAAAGAGGGTAGATTTCAGCATTACATTCCGGTAAACCACTGGGGTGAGGAAGGTGGGGGTGAGCCGAAGTGGATAACCCAGAATCTTCAACATTGACGCTAATTTATTGATACGATTAGGGTTCAAGTGTGATCGCCGTCACAGCCAATGCTCAGATGTCACATATAGTCTGGACAAAATCGGCCGGGATGGTCACAAATTCCACGGCCGTATACCGGGTTTACATCTTCCGGTGCGGAAAATTTTGTAGGGGGCGTAATGAAACGCTGGCTCTTTAGTTTATCGATGATTGCAATGCTCACTGTGCTCAGCCGGCCGGTGCAGCTTCTGGCTTCCGGCGCGGATAAACCCGCCGCCGCTGCCGCCCAGGATGCCGCCGCGCCCGCTGATCCAGCGGCCGATCGGTGCGGAACCTGTCACGCCGATGTGGTGAACAAGTTTTCCACCAATCCGCACTCCCGCATTGCCGAGATGCACACCGGTAAGGGTGTGACCTGCGAGAACTGCCATGGCAACGGCCAGGCACACATTGATTCCGGCGGCGACCCGACCAAGATCATTAACCCCAAGAAAGCCACAGCCAAGCAGATCAACGCGACCTGCCTGACCTGCCACAATGCGGCGCACCCTGATTTTGCGCGCTCGCCCCATGGCAAGGCTGACCTGAGCTGCATTAGCTGCCACAGCGTGCATGCGGCAAAGACGGAGACAGGCCTGCTGAAGCAGGAGCAACCGCAGCTTTGCTACTCCTGCCATACAGACACCAAGGCAGCCTTCGCCCAGACCTTCCACCACAAGGTGAATGAGGGACTGGTGAAGTGCAACGATTGCCACGATCCGCATGGGACCTTCGGCGACAAGAACCTGAAGAGCACCGCCGATCAGAACGCGATCTGCGTGAAGTGCCACACGGAGAAGGCTGGCCCGTTCGTTTACGAGCATGCACCGGTCAAGACTGAGGGTTGCGTCAGCTGCCATTCGCCGCACGGTTCGCCGAACGCGCGTCTGCTGAACGTTGCAAATGTCAATTCGCTCTGCCTGCAGTGCCACTCCGTAAGCAATGGCGGCGTCAACGGCAGCACGCTGAATCCGGGTGCATTCCCGCACGCAGTTTCGCCGACTGGCCCGGTACACAACCAGAACGATAAGTACGTGTCGTGCACGACTTGCCATACGCAAATTCACGGCTCGAACGTACATTCTTCATTCTTCAAATAGTGAGGGGCGCAGCTCCCATGTTGAACCGTTGTAACTCTAGGAAGCCATCTATGACTATGAATCGCACAATCGCCGCCGGACTCAGCTTCGCACTTCTGCTGGTCACAGCCGCATCCGCGCAAGACGCCAAGCCCGTCATCAAGGACGGCTATACCATCCACAACACGGTTGAACTCGGCGGCCACATCGCCGAGCAGGCCGGCAGCACAGCTATGTACGACACGCTGGTAAACATCCAGTCTGGTCCGCGCGTGCTTGGAGAGACGCTGGAGATGCATGCGGTTCCCGGCAAGAAGCACTCCTCGCTCTTTGATTCGCTCTATGCCTCGAGCAATGGTTTCGGCGGCGATCCGCTGAACTATATCTCGCTGCGTACGTCGAAGGGCAAGCTGTATGACTTCACGGGCAACTTCCGCCGTGACCGCCAGTACTTTGACTACGATCTGTTTGCGAATAACCTGGTCCCGGGCGGCGCTGCCGCACCAACGTCCAACGGCTACGTATTCCCGCAGCAGATGGATTCGCCGCACCTGTTCAACACCGTGCGCCGCATGACGGACCTGAGCCTAACGCTCTACCCGGTCTCGAAGTTCAGCGCGCGACTGGCCTACTCGCAGAACGTGATGCAGGGGCCGAGCTACACCTCCTACCACGGCAATGTCGACTTCATGGCGCTGCAGAACGAACGCAACAGCACAGACAGCTTCACTGCCGGGCTGGACTGGAAGCCGTTTTCGCGCACCATCATTACGTTGCAGGAAGACATCACCCACTACAAGGGCAACACCTCTGACCAACTGGCCACAAACGGTCTACTGGGTCTCAACGGTGCATCCGCCTTCACACCCGTCAGCATTGGCTTTGATAACGTGCTGACCGTGCCGACTTGCAAAGCCTATCCGACCGCAGCCGGCAGCACCGCTCCGATCATCGCCGGCACAACCTACACCGTCAATCCGACCTGCAGCGGCGTAACGGGCTACACCCGCTCGCAGCCGACGCGCACACTCACTCCGACGGAGTCAATCCGCTTCGTAAGCGCCAACGTGCCCAAGCTGCATCTCAACGGCGACGTTCGCTACACCAGCGCAACCATGAACCTGACGAACTACGCAGAGAGCATGGCTGGCCTGACCAGCGCCATCCGGTTGAAGAACTACTCGTCTTTCGCCAACGCACAGCGCATCAACGTTACCGGCCAGTTCGGCGCGGTGTACGAGGTTTCGCCGCGCTTCACCCTGACTGAGCAGTTTGACTTCACTTCGTTCCGTCAGCCGGGCGAGGTCACCTTCACCGAGAACGACTACAACGACAGCCTCGGCACCGGCACTGCAGCCAACCCCTACAGCATGCTGAACCCGATCTCTTCTACCCCGACAGCAACCTCACCCATCATCACTAACGCCTTCCTCGCGCTGAACCAGCGGACGGAGACCAATGTGGCAGGTGTGGCATGGCATGCTACGGATCGCGCAACATTCTCGCTGAGCTATCGCTATCGTGGCCGGTACCTGAACAAGGGTGAACTGACCGGAACGGCCGCTGCTCCAGTCTCGACGTCTGTCCCCAAAGATACGTACACCATGTACTTCAACGAGAACGGCGGCATCTTCGGTGCGGAACTTCGCCCGACCAACAAGCTCTCAGTGAACGGCAGCCTGGAAGCAAACTACGCGGACAACGCCTTTGTGCAGACCAGCCCGCGCGCTTCACAGCACTACAAAGTGCGTGCGACCTACAAGCCGAAAGAATGGGCCAGCATCTTTGGTGCGTTCAACGACCTGGAGCGCCGCAATAACGTAGCCCGCGTGAACCATCTGGACCACAACCGCAGCTACTCCGTCGGCGCAACGGTGGCACCCAGCGAGCGCTACAGCCTGGACTTCAGCTACGCCTACCAGGATGTGTTCTCGCAGACGTCCTTCTGCTTCCTCTCGTCGGGCACGCCGCCTGCTGATGCGGTTCTGCTCACCTCAGTACCCGGTACGGGTTGCGTTGCCACCAGTGGCACCACGATCGCCTACCTGGGCACGGGCCACTACGATGCGCCAACGCAGTCCGGCTCCATCGGTATTACCCTGGTCCCGGTCAAGAAGGTACGCACCGGCTTCGGCTACCGCGCAAACTCCACCAACGGCAACAGCGAGATGTTGAATCCGCGTGACGTACCCGGCTCCATGCAGTCGCAGTTCCTGACGCCGTACGCCAACGTAGCCCTGTCGCTGACGCCTACCTGGATCTGGAGAGCTGACTGGAAATACTATGGCTACAACGAGCAGGGCAGCCCGGTCGGTCCGACGGCACCGAGAGATTTCCACGGAAATGTGGTAACTCTTGGCATGCACTACGAGTTCTAAGATAGTCTGTGCAGTACCAATGCTTCCTCAAGGAGATTTACATTGAAAAATCAGATTCGGATCGCTCTCGTCGGCATCGCCGTTCTGTCCAGCTCCGCAGCACTGCTGGCCCAGGCTGATGTCTATAAGTCCAAGTGTGCGATGTGCCACGGTGCTGACGGCACCGGCAACACGCCAGCCGGCAAAGCCATGAAGGTCCCCTCGCTGGTGGGCCTGAAGGCATCAGAAGCTGACATGATCGCCACCACCAAGAACGGCAAAGGCAAGATGCCCGCGTATGCAGGCAAGTTGACTGATGCGCAAATTAAGGGCACTGTGGATTACATTCGCACCCTGAAATAGACAACACCGCAACCCCGAGGTGAAAATAAGCAATGGCTGAATTCAAGAAAAATTGGCTTCGGCCATTTCTTTTTTACGGCAACAATACTCTGAGCCTGATCGGCGGGGCGCTTACCAGCGCTTCCGCTTTTATTTTGATCGGCTTCTGGGTCGTCCAGGTCTTCGGACATGGCGGCTCCAGCAATCCCTATATCGGTCTGATCGTTGACCTCTTCCTGCCGGGCATCTTCGTGCTTGGGCTAATCCTGATCCCAGCCGGCATGTGGCTGCGTCGCCGCAAGCTCATCGCCGTCGGTGAGGTACCGGCAGAGTTCCCCGAAATCGATATCCGCGAGCCTGCATTCCGGCACGGAATCGAGATCGTGATTATTGCCACGGTCATCAACTTTGTCATCCTGGGCACGGCGAGCTATCGCGGTGTCTCCTACATGGACCAGCCTTCCTTCTGCGGGCAATCCTGCCATGTGATGTATCCGCAATGGACCGCGTACCAGGTTTCGCCGCACTCGCACGTGGATTGCGTTCAGTGCCACATCGGCGCCGGCTTCAATGAGTTTGTGCGGGCCAAGGTAAACGGCACCAAGCAGCTTATCGAGGTTACCTTCCATCACTACCCAACACCGATCGAGCCGCCACTTTCTGCGTTGCGCCCGGCACGTGCCACCTGCGAACAGTGCCATGCGCCGACACGCTTCATCGGGGAGAAGCTGCTGGTGAAGACGGCCTATGCCGACGACGCCACCAACACCTTGACGCGCACCATGCTCGCCCTCCACCTGGGCGGCGTGGATTCGCTCTCCCACTCCAGCGGCATCCACGGCCACCATCTCGCAAACTACGAGTATGTCGCCACCGACGCATCCGACCAGACCATCATCGCGGTCAACGCACCCAACCCGGACGGCTCGGTCACGCAGTATGTAAGCACCGACTGGACCGGCCCGGTGAAGGGCGTAACCCGCCACATGGATTGCATGGACTGCCATAACCAGGCGAGCCACGCATTCCAGACGCCGGAAGACGCGCTGAACCGCGCTATGGTAGACGGCAGCCCCAGCGCCTCGCTTCCCTTCGTTCACAAGGAAGGCCTGACGCTGATCAAGGCGACCTACTCCTCACAGAAGGAAGCGGCGGCGAAGATTACCGCAGGCCTACAGGACTTCTACCGCACGCAGCACCCAGATGTGTGGGCGAGCCAACGTGGCAATGTGGACGCTGCCGCAAAGAGCCTGGTCGCAATCTACCAGCGCAACGTGTTCCCTGACATGAAGGTGACCTGGGGTACATATCCTGACAACATCGGCCATACGGCGTTCCCAGGATGCTTCCGCTGCCACGATGGCAACCATCAATCCAAGGATGGCAAGGTCATCAGCAACGATTGCACAGTCTGCCACAACCTGATTACGGTGGACGACCCTAATCCGAAACAACTTTCGGAACTGGGCTTCCAATAGGCCGCTTTAGCTTCAACACACCGTAGTAAAAACCCCACATCGTTTCGGATGTGGGGTTTTTCTTTGCGAGCTGCTCCGGCCATGATTGCGTACCGTTTATTCCTGTTTCGGCACAAACCCATAGGCAGTGTCCAGATTTTTTCGCACTTTCTGAATTCATTAAGACTCAGGAAGGTTGTTGGGTTGAAGTTGATTTGCATCCGGCCCCCATGGGGGCCGGATGCAAAAGGTCAGGCGATGGCCACAACATCGGCCAGGCGGTTCATCTGCAGATAGCGTTTTGTCCCCCACTTGGTAGTTGCCACGTGTCGCAGTCTTGCCGCCACCAGCATCAGAGCGCTCTTGCCGTCGGGAAACGCGCCCACCACCCGGGTTCGTCGCCGGATCTCCCGCATCAGCCGCTCCAGCGGGTTGTTGGTTCTTAGGCAGCGCCAGTGTTCTGGCGGCAGAGCGTAGTAGCTCAACGTCTCATGGATGCCGTTCTCGACGATCTCGGCGGCCTTGGCCAGCTTCATCGCACGCAGCTTCTCCACCACTTGATGGGCTTTTTCTTTAGCAGCCTGAGCATCTTCCTGCGCATGGATGGCCTTCAGCATCGCCGCTACTTCCTTCACCCTGCCGGTGGGCACTGCGGTCCACACGTTGCGGTAGAAGTGCACCACGCATCGCTGCCAGCTCGCTTCCTGGTAGAACTCGGCCAGGTTCTCCACCAGCCCAAGGCACTTGTCGGAGACGAAGAGTTGGACACCCTTGAGCCCGCGCTGCTTCAGCTCGCGCAGGAACGCCGTCCAGCTCGGCCCGTCTTCCTTAGCCCCTTCGCTCACTCCCAGAATCTCCCGGTAGCCGCTCTGCGCCACACCGATGGCTACCAGCACCGAGACGTTCTTCACTTCGCCGCCCCAGCTCCGCTTCAGCCACAGGCCATCCAGGTAAACATACGGAAACTCGCCCACCAGCGGTCGCTGCCGCCACTGGTCGATCTTGCCGTAGATCTTCTGGTTCAGATCGCTCACCGTGCTGGCACTGACCCGCGTGCCCCACAGCGCCTGGGTGATGTCTTCCACCCGCCGCACACTCACTCCGGCCAGATACATCTCGATCAGAGCCTCTTCCACCGAAGACTCCCGTCGCCGGTAGCGCTCGATGATCGCCGTCTCGAATGGCAGCGTCCGCAGCTTGGGCACCGTCAGCGTCACTTCGCCGGCCTTGGTGTGAAGATGCCGGTCGTAGCTACCCGCCCGTGTGTCCTTGCGTCCCTCCGCCCGTTCATACTTCCGCGCCCCGCATAAATGATCCGCTTCCGCATCCAGCAGAGCGTTCAGCGTCTCTTCCACCGTGCTCCGCACCACCTCGTCCAGATGCGCCTTGATCTTGCCTTCGTCGATCTGAACCACTGGCCCCAGCGGCTTCATCCCGCCTTCGCTCTCCACTCCCGCTTCCATCGTTGGCTCCATCACAAGTCCCTCAGAGGCATCGCTCCTCCTGCTTGTACCAACCTTCCACTCCTCACAGCAAATCGAATGTGCGAAATTTATCCTACGTTATCAACCCATAACAGTGCCACCGGCAAACATGCGTCGCGTCATACATACTTGAAACAATGTGTCGCGCCATCCCGTATATTGCAATGGGTGAAGCCCCCATGCTGAAGCACGCCGCAGCTGCTGTTCTCGCTGTTCTTTTCGTATCGACTCTCACCGCTCCCGCGCAAACTGCGCCGCCAGCTTCCACCACAGCCAAGGTTGCCCACCTCACCATCCCCGCGGGCACAGAACTCTACCTCGTCAACACGCGCGCCGTGTGGATGAAGGATGTTCGCACCGGCAACCCACTTTACCTGCAAGCGCAGATGTCGCTGCAGGCCGGGAACGCCGTCGCCATCCCCGCCGGGACCTGGGTGCAGGCCACAGTAACCGCCGTAACCCTGCCCTCACGTAAGGTCAATCAGGCTGCCCTGCGCGTGCGCTTTGACAAGCTCATCTTCCCCAATGGCTACACCGTCACACTCGCCACCAACAGGCATCCCGCGCCGCTCGCGCTCATCACCATCGCCGTCTCCTCGGCGAATGACCTTCTGCTCGACAACGGCACGCAGCTGGCACTGCCCTTTTCCGCACCGCTGCGGCTGAATGCGCAACAAGTCGCACAGGCTGCTCCGCTGGCTTCCATACCCGGTCCGTTCAAGCCCGGCACCCTTTGCCGCGATACACCGTTCATTCCGGGCAGCCCAGGCACAGCGGATACGCCCGATACCATTATCCCTGGCTCACCGGGTACGCCGGACATTGTGATCCCCGGCATGAACGGCGCACCCGATACCGTCATCCCAGGCATACCGGCCACACCAGACACCAACCTGCACAATGGCACTCCCGGCAGCCCAGGCACAGCGGATACGCCAGCCACCTTCTGCCCGCCTCCGCCCATCGTCGTGAGCAGCGTGCCGCAGTAGACGATCTTGCCGCATTACTTTGTTCTATGAACTCTTGTCACGCACTTTGAAAGGAACCTTCCGATGCGTCTCCAATGGATCGCTGGTCTTCTTATTACCACTATCTGCGCGGCGCAAACCCCAATGCCGGTTCAACCTTCTGCTGCACAAGTCGCTCCCGCAGAGGACACACTCGTCGTCCCCGCCGGCACCGTGATCCCTCTTACGCTTGACCGCGCCATTACCCGCAAGGCCAGAATTGGCGACAGCGTCACCGCCACCGTAGCTTTTCCCGTCACCATCGGCAACCGCTTCGCCATCCCCGTCGGAACTGACGTGACAGGTGTCATCACCGCGGTGACACCACGCGACAAGAAGACGCATCAGCCTACTGTGGCAATTCACTTCATGCGCATGACCTATCCCAGTGGCTACACCCTCACATTCGACGCCATCAATACCGTCGCCGTCGTCATGCCGCCTGCACTGTCCTCTACCGCATACGCTGATGCAGCCCTCGGCGAACCGCGTGCCTACGGTCCCAATCCTGCTGCTGATCAGCAGAATCCTTTCCCAAATCAGCCAACCGGCAAGCTAACCCCCGGAGAGAAGACCACCATCCTGATTGCCGGCCCGCTCGCATTCATCGGCTTAATCTTTCTGCTCATACACTTCGCCTCAAAGAGCGCGCAATCAAATATCCTCTTTGACGCTGGCTGGCAGTTTCAAATAACTACGCAGAGCACTTTCACACTAGACACCTCGAAGATCGGCGCCATCGCCCACTAGGAGTGGTATACACCACAAAAAAATGGGTCAGGCACAGGGAGAGCAAACGCCCTCTTAATGCCTGACCCTTTCACCATTCCGGTTCTTACTTGCCCTCGGTAGGCGCGGCCTGGGTTGGTGCTGCAGGTGCAGCGGCAACCGGCTCGCCTATGACGTCAGGGCCAAGCTCGACCTGCGTGCGGATCAGGTTATCCGCCACGAGACGGCCGAACACCTTCTGCCCGTAGGCGTTCAGGTGGGTGCGGTCCAGCGCCGGGGCGGCTTTGCCAGAGTTCTCGGCCCTGGCATCAGGATGCGCAGTCGCATCGAACCTGTCGGCATCCTCCTGCGTCATCTTGTTCAGCATGCCGGTGGAGATGGCGTTCAGGTCTACCACCGTCACATTCTCTTCCAGCGCAACCTGCCGGGCCGCGGTAGCATAGGCCTTCAGATCTTCCACCACTTTGCCGTCCTTGTACGTGCGGCGGGAGAGTGAGGTTACGATGACGGGAACGGCTCCGTTGGCGCGCGTCTCAGCGATGTAGCGCCGGATGTTTGCCGCGAAGGTGGTGTTGGGATCCGTCTCGCGATCAGGTCCCTTGCCCGGCATATCGTTGTGGCCGAACTGGATGAGGTAGTAGTCGCCTTTATCGGCCAGCGCCTTCTTCCAGAGACCTTCGTTGTAGTAGCTCTTGGAGCTGCGACCGTTGCGGGCATCGTTGATGCAGGTCACGTTTTTGGTGACCACGGCACAGAAACCCGGACCCCAGCCGCCGCCTTCGGCCACGGTAGAGTCGCCCACCAGCACTATCCTGACCGGGCCACGGTCCATCACGTTCATCGCTTTCATGCCTTCGAGTGGCAGCTTTGCAGGTGACGGTGTGACGTACTTCTTCAAATCGGGCACGGCAACGCCCAGGTCCACGGCAACGATGCGGCCAAACGCATAAGAGCCAGCCCAGTTCAGGTGGGTCTTGTCGAAGATGGTCTTGCCATTGTTGTCCTTCTTGGTAATGCTGAGCGACATGCCCTTGTCCGGGCCGAGCTTGTCGAGATAGGCGATGCTGTCAGCCTGCAGGTCGATGAGCGGCGCCTTCATCTCGACGGCTACACCCTTCAGCGCGTCAGAGTACGCGATGAGGTCAGAGTGGATTTTCCCGTCGGGACCGTAGTAGCGACGGGTTAGCGGCGTAACCAGCACCGGGGTGACGCCGGCGGCGCGCGCCTCGGTGACAAAGCGTTTGAGATTCTCAATGTACTGCGGCAGCGGCGTCTGCCGCTCCAGGTGCTCCGGGGTCACCTGGTCGTTGTGGCCGAACTGGATAAGCATGTAATCGGGCTTCGATGCGAGGGCACGGTCCCATATGCCCATCTCGCGGAAGGTGTGGGTGCTGGCTCCGCCCCTGGACATGTTGACGCAGTCCACCGCCGTGGTCAGGTTGGCGCAGAATCCGCGACCGTAGCCCGCCGGATCAGTCTGCGTGGAATCGCCGATCAGCTCAATGCGCACGGCCTTGCCCGCCGGGCGCTCACTGGTCAGCCTGACCGGCCCCTGCGCCAGCGCTACCGTTGTAATGACCATCAGAAACACACCCAAGCCCAAGCGCTTCATGAATACTCCCTCAAAAGACAGATTTTCCAGCCGGGATAATTGTAGTGGTTAGACCAATATTTCAGCTGCAACGGAGGGAAAACTCTCGATTCGGGGGAGCATCACTGCCGGGGCGGCTGCAACCCGCTACAATGTTGCCATGAAGTTTTCCATGCCTGCGAACGTTAAATTTCTTCTTTGGACAATCGTTTGTCTTACTCCTCTCTTTACGCATGCACAAGCGCCAAAGCATCCGTGGCAAAACCCCACGCTGTCGCCCGATGTGCGCGCCGACCTGGTGCTGAACGAGCTGACACTGGAAGAGAAGATCCAATTGGTGCACGGCAGCGGCTGGGGCATCCTCATTCCCGGCAATCCCATCCCTCCCGGCTCTAACTACGGCGCCGGTTTCGTGCCCGGCATTGAACGTCTCGGCATTCCCGGCATCAATCTCGCAGACTCTGCCGTGGGTGTGCGCCTGGCTGCGGTGCAGAGCCGCTATGGCACGCTGCTGCCTTCGGTGCTTGGCGCTGCTTCCAGCTGGGATACTTCTGCTGCACTGCTATATGGACAGGTGATTGGCCGTGAACTGCGCGCGCAGGGATTCAACATGTCTATTGGCGGCGGCGTAGACCTGATGCGTGAACCGCGCAACGGACGCAACTTCGAATACGCCGGAGAAGATCCGCTGCTGGCCGGAACCATGGACGGGATGCTGGAGCAGGGCGTGGCGTCGCAGCACGTGATGAATGACATCAAGCACTACGCGCTCAATGACCAGGAGACGGGCCGCATGGTGGTGAACTCCGTGATCGACGAACGCGCCATGCGCGAGTCTGATCTGCTGGCGTTCCAGATTGCCATTCGCCTGGCGAACCCTTCCGGCGTGATGTGCTCATACAACAAGGTGAACGGCGATTATGCCTGCGAGAACGATTACTTGCTGAACCAGGTACTGAAGCATGACTTCGGATTCAAGGGCTTTGTGCTTTCTGACTGGGCGGCCACGCACAGCACGGTGAAAGCCGCGCTTGCCGGAATGGACATGGAGCAGCCCAGCAGCTTCGACGGCAAGAGCTACTTCGGCCGGCCACTGGAAGATGCTGTGCTTAGCTCGCAGGTCCCCATGACCCGCCTGAACGATATGGTGCATCGCATTCTGCGCAGCATGTTTGCCGCCGGCGTGATGGATGACCCGACCGATGTGCGCTCAGTGGTTGATCCCTTCCGCGGGCGCGACGATGCGCAGCATATTGCAGAAGAGGGCATTGTGCTGCTGCGCAATACCCATGACGTGCTGCCGCTCTCTGCTGCGGTGAAGTCCATCGCTATCATTGGCGGGCACGCGGACGTGGGTGTGCTCTCCGGCGGCGGCTCTGCGCAGGTGGATGCGCCGGGCGGCAACGCACTGGACCATAAGCCCGGCACTGCGGCGTGGACGCATGCCATCTATTTTCCTTCCGTGCCGCTGCGGTCCATCAGCGAGCATGCACCGCAAGCACACGTAAGCTTCAACGATGGCAGCAACCCCGCGGCAGCTGCCGCCTTCGCGCACACTGCCGACGTTGCCATCGTCTTCGTCACGCAATACACGCATGAGGACAAGGACATGGCGTCGCTGGCGCTGCCGGGCAACCAGGATGCGCTGGTGGATGCCGTTGCCGCGGCAAATCCGCACACCATCGTGGTGATTGAATCCGGCGGACCGGTTACCATGCCGTGGGCTGGCCGCGTAGCCGGCATTGTGGAAGCGTGGTATCCGGGCATCGGCGGCGCACAGGCGCTCGCCAACCTGCTCTTTGGCACGGTGAATCCGTCCGGCAAGCTGGCGGCTACGTTTGCGCAGATTGAGGCTGACCTGCCGCATCCGCTGCTGCCGGGAAGCGCGCGCGACCATGCGATTCACGCGTCTGACTCTGCACCTGCGAGCAAGGGCTTCAACGCGACCTACAGCGAAGGCGCGCGGGTAGGCTATAAGTGGTTCGATTCAGAGAATAAGCAGCCGCTCTTCCCCTTTGGCTTCGGCCTGTCGTACACGACTTACGCCTACTCCGATCTCACAGTCGACTTCAGAAAGCGCACTGCCACCTTCACTGTGAAGAACACGGGCAAGCGCGAAGGCACAGAGATCGCGGAACTCTACGCACAGGTTCCGGGTGAGAATTACAAGCGTCTCGCAGGCTTCCAGCGCGTGACACTCGCACCCGGCGAAGCCAAGAGCGTAACCATCACCATCGATCCGCTGCTGCTCTCCATCTTCGATACGGCGAAGCATGCGTTCACCATACCGGCGGGAAAGTTCCAGTTCTTCGCAGGACCCTCGTCACGTGAGTTGCCGCTGCACAGCGTTACGAAGGAGTAGCAGCGCAACCAATCACTTCGGCGGAAGTGCAATCATCAATCCGCCGTGCTGCCACAAGGCATTGGGCCCGCGCGGCAACTTCAGCGGCGAGCCGCTGCCGAGATCGCGTTCGTAGATTTCGCCATAGTTGCCCGTGGCCTGCAGGACGTTGACCACCCAATCATTATCAAGATTGAGCGCGGTGCCGATCTGCTGCGAGTGACCCAGCAGCAGCCGCAGGCCTGGATCGCCATCAGCTTTCGCAAACTGCGCGTGCTTCGCGACAACATTTGCACGCGTGACGCCGCTCTCCTCAGCCTGCACCAGCGCTTCCATCACCCAGTTCACAATCGCCGCCCACTGTGCATCGTTATAGCGATAGGCGGCGGCTAATGGGTCCTTCGAAATGCGTTCCGGTAGCAACGTTGTTGGCCGGCCATGGCGCAACAGCGCCGTGCGCGCCTGTGCCAGGCGAGTGCGATCGCCCGCCAGCGCACCACAGTTGCCGCTGGTGAACGCTGCGTCCATCTCGCCCTCTTCCTGGAAGGGAAACGGCACAAAGTTCAAATGCTCGCTGCTGAACCACGCACGCACGCTCTCTTCCACCGTGGTCTCTGCGATGAAGCATATTTTCTGGCCGTTTAGCTGCAGCGCCCGCGCTGCCGGATGCGCGCCCAGCAGAAGGAAGCCGACGCCATCCCACAAGACGGGCCGGGTAAATGCGATGCCGGTTCCGGCTGAGTGGGTGAAATCGTCCGTCAGCGTAGCGATGAAGTCTACCTCGCCGCCGGTGAGCGCCTTCATGGATGTCTGGTCGTCAGAGTAGCGCGTGACGATGACCTGCGCCTCCGGGCCGAGCACGGCAACGGCGACGGCGCGGCACAAATCGCCGTCAAAGGCTTCGCGCCCGCCATGATCGTCTGAGGTGGAGTACTCCGCTTCTGCCACGTCGATACCGCAGTGCAGCGCACCCGCGGCACGAACCTTCGCGAGAGTCGACTCCGCATGCGCCGTCACCGCAAACAGTGCAACGAGCATTACGAATGAAATCTTTCGCGTCCATCGCGCGGAGCAACTTGCCGGAAACCTGCCCGCAAGCGCAGCACCGCAGCGCCTCACGGTGTCCATCCGCCTGCCGTCGGAATGCCGGGCGTGGTGTCTGGCCGCGGGTTGAAGTCTGCCGGCACGGGATTAGGGAGACCGCTGTCAGTCGGCGTGATGCCGAGCGCCTTGCAGCCCATACCGCCTGCGTGCGGAAAGCTGCGAATCTCAACGTCTGGAATGATGGCGTACTCCGGCTTCAGCGGAGCGACTTTGCCCTGCAGCCGCAGCACGTCAAACGCTGAGCTCATATCGCCCACGCCCTCCACCTTGTCGTCCGCCGGGCCCAGGTCCTTCTGGCCATACTTCTCCAGCCCGATCTTGCGTGCACGTTCTTCATCAGGAAGATCGGCCAGCGGGATAAGGCCAAACAGTTCGTCGACAAATTTGATGATGGAGCTGTGCTCTGACGGCTGGTGCGACACGCCATGCACCACCGCGTAGGGCGAAATCACGATGGCCGGGATGCGCGGCCCCTGCTCCAGCGGAATGCCCGCCGCATCATAGGACCGGATGCGCGGCTGTGCGTGGTCATACAGCCCGTCGGATTCATCGTAGGTGATGATGATGACGCTCTCGCTCCAGTAGGGACTCTGCGCAATCGCATTAATCTCCTGCGCCAGCAGGCCTTCGCTGATCTGGCTGTCAGCGTAGCCGGGGTGGTCGTCGTTGCCGTTGAAGACCTGCGCCAGGCGCGGGTTGGGATCCTGCGGCGTCCAACCCTCGATGTTGCGATAGCCTCCACGCACGTAGAAGACGCCGGAAGGCGGCAGCCGCTTCGCCTTCACATCCGCAAAGAACTCGGTCAGGCCGTGCAGGTGCGTGGCGGTAATGGGATTGTTTGCCACGTAGCCGAAGTACTGTGGCGCGTTATGGTGGGCCACGTAGCCCACGTGCGATGCCTCGCCCGGCGCATCGTTCATCTCGTGGTCATAGCCCTGCTGGTACCAGCCCCAGTTCACCGCGCTAACGCCGTGGCCGGCAATCTTGGTGATGTCTTCCTGCACGTCAGGCAGATCGAATGCAGGATCAAAATCCGCCGCGGTGGTCTTCTTGATGTCAGATCCCATGAACGAGAGCGGCAGGCTGGCAAAGGTGAGGTTCTTGGCCGTACCGGCAAAAGGCTTTACCGCCTGCGGCATGTGCAGATGATCGTCCTTGTCCAACTGCGAGCCCCAGAAGGGCTGCGGATCAGAGAGCATGGGCACAGTAGCGCCCTTGCCCTGCCCGCCGGTAGCAGCGGCAGCAGGATGCAGCAGCCACTGGGTCTCGCCACCCTGGCCGGATATCATCGCGATGGCATTCGGCGTGGACGGTCCCACGATGGTATCCATGAAGTGATCGAAGAGCGTGAAGCGGTCCGCATAGCGCCACAGGAACGGCGCAGTATCGCAATCCACGTGTGCCATCACCAGCTCGCCAAACTGTTTGCGCTCCAGCGTGGGCACCTTCGACGGCTTTCCGTCTTTCAGCGTGACGCCCTCTTCGGTCAGCGAATACTCCGTGTTGTGCGCCACGCCGTGGGCGTCCAGCGCAATCTTGCGGGCAATGCCTACATGGCTGTGGTTCACTGACGCGATATCCGCCGGATAGATGGGCACGGTCTTTCCAGTGGCATCTTTCACCGTTGCCGGAATGCGGAACGGCGTGATGGTGCCCACGCTGCCGTCAGTATTCACAATCTGCTGGGTGAATCCCGCCACCATCTCCGGCGTATACGGGCCGGCGGACCCGGCATACAGCCCATCCGCGCCGGGATAGCTGCCGAAGTAGAAATCGAACGAGCGATTCTCCTGGAAGAGGACGAAGACGTACTTCACATGCGAGCGGATCAGCTGCAGCTTAGCATCGTGCGAGAGCGCCGGTTCCTTCTGCGGATCCACCACCAGCGCGCTGACGGCTGCGCTGGACTTTAGCGCGATGGTCACCTCAGAATCAGCAACTGGGGGCTTCTTATCCGCCGCCGTCTGCGCCATCATCGTTCCCGCACATGCTCCCAGCACGGCCACACACCGTGCAATCCGACCCCAATCAGCCATTCTGATACCCCTTCGTACTGAGTGGTTAATTCTACTTCCCTTTGGTGCAAGGCTCTATACGAGGCATCCGGGGTAAACTTTGGCAAAATATCACTGTTATCTCCCCTGCAACCCAGCGGTCCGGAACATTCTGGGGTGCCTTGAGATTTCAGACCGGGTAATACCGGATACCAACAGACTTCTATCGCAGAGTACGCATCCAACCAAAGCAAGTATTGGAGTTATTTGCCCGAATGAGCTTGTCTGACAAAACTTCCCGGCCTGGCACCACTCCTTCGAAATCACGGAACGCTCGCTCCCGTTCCCTGCTGGAGGCGCTGGTCGATTCCTCTGAAGATGCCATTGTCAGCAAGGACCTGAACGGCATCATCACCAGTTGGAACCCTGCGGCCGAACGCGTCTTCGGCTATACGGCGACAGAAATGATCGGCAACTCCATTCTCACCATCATCCCGCCGGAGTTGCACGAAGAAGAGGCGACCATCATCCGCCGGCTGCACGAGGGTGAGCGCATTGAGCACTATGAAACCGTGCGCGTGCGCAAAGACGGCCGCCTGATTGACGTTTCACTCACCATCTCGCCGCTGAAAGACCGCGAAGGCCGCATCATCGGCGCATCCAAGATTGCCCGCGACATTAGCAACCACAAGCAGATGCAGCGGCTGCTGATTCAGTCTGAGAAGTTCGCCGCCACTGGACGCATGGCCGCGAACATCGCCCATGAAATCAATAATCCGTTGGAGTCTGTCTTCAACCTCATCTACCTGGCGCGGCTTTCGAAGGCGCTGCCGCCGGAGGTGGCGGAGTATTTACGCATTGCAGAAGAAGAGCTGGGCCGTGTCTCCCACATCGCCAAGCGGACGCTGGGCTACTATCGCGACAATACCGCCGCGCTGCCGTCCGATATGTGCAGCCTGCTGGATGATGTGCTCTACCTCTACCAGATGCGCATTGAGGGTCACGACATTAGGATTGAGCGCGATTACGCGGCCACCCTTCCCCTGCTCACCATCAACCGCGGCGAGATCATGCAGGTCTTCTCCAACCTGATCGTGAACTCAGTCCATGCCATGCCCAACGGCGGTACGCTGCGGGTTACCATTCGCCAGGCACTGCGCGACGGTATGGACGGAGTGGAAGTGAACATCAAAGACACCGGCTACGGCATCAGCCCTGAGAATCTGCCGCGCATCTTTGAGCCCTTCTTCACCACTCGCACGCGGGCCGGCACAGGTATTGGCCTATGGGTGGTGCGGCAGCTGATGGATGCGCGCAGTGGCAGCGTGGAAGTACGTAGCTCTACCCTGCCTGACGACCATGGAACCTGCTTCTCCGTCTTTATTCCTTACGTTTTCACACCGGCTGCGACGACTGCGCAGGTTTAGCGCACGCTGATACATCTCCTCGGCATAGAATGGCTCTGAACATTTCATGCTGGAGAGGACTTTTATGAATCTGCGCCACCGGTTTGCCGCTTTGTCACTTCTACTCACTTTCACTGCCGCGCCATTGCTGGCTGCGGGCGCCTACCATGTGGCACACACCTACGAGCTTGGCGTCTCCGGCGGCTGGGACTATCTCACCTTTGACGCCGCGACCCATTCCCTCTTCATCGCCCAGGGTGATAAGGTCCTCGTCTTCGATACCAGGAGCGGCACCGTTACCGGCAAGATCGGCGGCATGGTCCGTACGCACGGCGTCATTCTCTCGCCTGACGGCAAAACGATCTACGTCTCTGACGGCGGTGCCGGCGTGGTGCGCATCATCGATCACGCCACGCTCACACAGACGGGCAGCATCGCCGTCGGCAACAATCCTGACGGCATGGTGCTGGAACCCACCACTGGCCATCTCTTCGTTTTCTGCGGACGCAGCAAGGACCTTTACGTTCTGGACCTGGCCACGCAGAAGGTGGTCGCGCAGGTGCCGCTTCCCGGCAAGCCGGAGTTCCCCGTGGCGGACGGCGCAGGCTTCGTCTATGACAACATTGAGGACCTGCACCAGTTGGTAAAGATTGACGCAGCGCAGAACAAGGTTGTGGATACGTGGACCTTCGCAGGCTGCGAGTCGCCTTCTGGACAGGCGATTGACGTTGCCGGCAAGCGCGCCTTCTCAGTGTGCGACAACGGCCGCATGACCGTGACCGAGCTGCCCAAGGGCAAGCAGATTGCCACCGTCGTCATCGGACAAGGGCCGGATGCGGCGGTGTTTGACGCGACACAGAAGCTTGCTTTCAGCTCCAACGGCGATGTGGGCACGCTCAGCATTGTGCAGGAACTGACGCCGAACAAGTTTGAGCTGCTGCAGACGGTGAACACCGCGCCCAAGGGCCGCACGCTGGCGCTTGACTCCACCAATGGCGACATCTACATCGTGGCGCCCGACCCCAACACTCCGGGCACCAGCCCCAAGCCGCTCATCCTGATCAAAGTAAGCAAGTAACCTACGACCGCAATTTGCGACGGCGGCATCTCAATGCATCGAGATGCCGCCGTTTGCTTTTGCAGGTCTGAGCGTTATTGCCCGGCCGCCAGCAGAATCCATTTCAGCAGCAGGTGTGGCGCCGCGCCGAACAACACGGTCGCAGCCGCCAGCAGCACAATCACAAACTGGCGCAGCCACGGCACTTCCATCTTTCCGTCGTCCTCAACCGGCGCAGCCACGTACACCCGCTTCAAGACCTGCAGGTAGTAGTAGAGTGATACCGCGCTCATCGCGAGGGCGAGCGCAACCAGCCAGATCAATCCCAGCGGACGCGGAGCTGAACCCAGCACCGAGAGGAACAGGTAGAACTTGCCGAAGAATCCGGCGAGCGGCGGAATGCCCGCGAGCGAGAGCATGAAGATGAAGAGGCTGGCAGCCAGCACCGGCGAGCGGCGGCTCAGTCCGGAAAAGTCGTCGAGCTTGTCGCCGCCGGTCGATTCCTGCACCACGCCGACCACGGCGAATGCTCCCAGCGTGGTAATGCCATAGGTGATGACGTAGTAGATCAGCGCCGACAGGCTCTGCCCGCTGTGGCTCACAATCGCCAGCAGCATGTAACCCGCGTGGCCGATAGCCGAATACGCCAGCAAGCGGCGCACGCTGCTCTGCGCCAGTGCGGCAACGTTGCCCAGCACCATGGAGATAACGGCTACCAGCGCCAGCATGGGCACCCAGCCTGCCGTGCTGTGCGGCCAAGCCGTGCCTTCCACGCCAGCAAAGCCCAGCGTCATGACCTGGTAGAAGATAAAGAAGCTCGCCACCTTGGAACTTGAAGCGATGAATGCTGCGCTCGGCAGCGGCGCGCCTTCATACGCATCCGGCGCCCAGAAGTGCAGCGGTGCAGCGGCCACTTTGAACGCGAACCCGATCACCGTGGTCACCATGGCGATCACGAGCAGCGGATTCAGCGGCGCGCCCTGCACTGATTGCGCGATGCGCGCCAGATTGGTGGAGTTGGAGAAGCCGTAGAGCAGGCTGAAACCGTAGAGCAGGAATCCAGCAGACATGCCGCCGAAGAGAAAATACTTCAGCGCCGATTCCGCCGAGCGCGGACTGCGCTTGTCAAAGCCCGTCAGGATGTAGAGCGAAAGGCTCACCAGCTCCAGCGCGACAAAGATCACCAGCACATCGCGCGAGGCGACCAGGAACATCATGCCTGCCGTCGCCAGCAACACAATGAGCATGAACTCGCCGACGTGCTCCGTGAAGGTGGAATCTACCGCGATGCACAGCGTCAGGATCGCCATGACGAGCAGAGCAACCTGCACCAGCTGGGTCAGTGGATTCGCGATCAGCATGCCGTCCAGCACATTGGCGGTGTGCGCTGCCGTCACGATGCGCACGATCGCTATTACACAACCGGCTGAAGCGAGCGTTGTGGCAATACCCGCGCGTACGCGCAGACTGCGCTTGCCAAGTACCAGCAGGTCCAGCGAAAGCACCAGCAACGCCGTGACCACCAGGATAATCTCCGGCAGTGCAAGCTGGAACAGCGCATTGTGCAGTGAAGCCATCATTGCCAGTTCCCCTTCCGCAGCCCGTCAAACAGCGGCGAATTCAGTGCCGGCACCACGATCTTCAGCAGCATCTGCGGATACAGGCCCACGGCCACGCTCGCAACAATCAAAATTCCCGCACCCAGCTTCTCCGGAATGGAAATCGGCGCCAGCGGCTCATGCGCTACCGCGCTGCCGGGCTCCGCAAAGAATGCCTTCTGCATTGCGCGCCAGATATAAGCCACACCCACCACGATGCCTACGCCCACCACAATGGCCAGCAACGGGAAGGCGCGCCACGCGCCGATCACAATCATCAGCTCCGCCACGAATCCGCTGAAGCCCGGCAGGCCCATGCTGCCCATGCCCGCGACGACGAATGCGAATGCCGCGAACGGAATCGTCCGGCTCAGGTTGAATCCACCCAGCGCGTTCAGGTCGCGGGTGTGGGTACGGTCGTACACCATGCGTCCAACGACGGCAAACATGAGGCCCGCGAGGATGCCGTGCGAAACCATCTGCAGCACCGCGCCTGAAAGTCCGATCTGGTTCAGCGTCATCAGGCCCAGCAGGATAAAGCCCATGTGGCTGACGCTGGAGTAGCCGATGACAAACTTGAAGTCGCGCTGCACCAGCGCCACCATCGCGCCGTACACAATGCCGATCACGGCGAGCACGGCGAACACGTCGCGCCACGAACCCATCCCAAGCACGTGGAATCCCCACGGCATCAGGCCCAGCGGGAAGAGTGTCATCGCAACGCGCAGGCAACCGTATGCACCCAGCTTCATCACCACGCCCGCCAGCAGCATGGAAGCAGCGGTCGGCGCGGCAACGTGTCCGGTCGGCGCCCAGGTGTGGAACGGCCACAGGCCCGCGAGAATCGCAAAGCCCACAAACACCAGCGGGAACGCCCACATCTGGAAGTGCAGCGGAAATGCGTAGCCTGCCAGATCGCCCAGCGCCATGCTCTTCGCACCCGCTACCACAAACGCCGCGATCAGGCCGACCAGCACCATCGCGCTGCCGACGAACGAATACAGCGCCAGCTTCATCGCGCCATACTCGCGGCGCGTTGAGCCCCATATCGCGATCAGGAAATACTTCGGAATAATCACGATCTCGTAGAACACAAACAGCAGGAAGAGGTCGTAGCTGAGAAACACGCCGTACACCGCGCCGATGAGCAGAAGATAGAACGCAAAGAATTCATTGGTGCGCAGCGCGATGTTCCACGAGAACAGGATGCCGGCCACGGCGATTACCCCTGTCAGCAGCACCAGGCTCAGGCTGATGCCGTCTGCCGCGAGGTGGTACTGGATGCCGAGTGAAGGTATCCACGGCACGCGCGTGACCGTAAGCATCTCCCCGGTGCGCTGCTGCGCAAACGCGGTAAGCGCCAGTGCAAAGCCGGCGAGCGCCGTCAGCAGCGCCACAGTGCGCGCCAGCGCCGCATTGCCCTTCGGCATCAGCAGCAGCGCCACCGCGCCGAGAAACGAAATGTAGATCGTCCACGCAACCATAATCAGAACGCCAACTTTATCTGCTGCACTATCTGCATCACCGTACTATTCGTCACCGCCAGCACCATCTGCGGATATAACCCAAGCGCGAACATCAGCGCAATCACCGGGGCGAGCGACCAGCGCTCCGCAGCCGTCAGGTCAGACATCGTCACCCATAGCGGATTCAGCGGTCCGGTAAATACGCGCTGGATGACGCCAAGAATAAAGATCGCCGTCACCAGCAACCCGAGCACGCTCAGCGCCGCCGCCCATCCGGCCAGCGGGAACACGCCCTTGAAGATCAGGAACTCGCCGGCAAAACCGTTCAGCCCCGGCAGGCCCAGTGATGAAAACAGCGCAATGCCCATCAGCCCTGCCATCACCGGCACAACCTTGCGCAGACCGCCAAAATCGCCTCTGCCGCGCAGACCGCCGCTGCGTTTCTCCAGCAGCGCGATGAACCAGAAGACCGCCGCCGCTGTCAGCCCGTGGTTGAACATCTGCAGCAGCGCGCCGTTCATCGCCGCATACTTCTGCGAGAGCAGCGCGGCATCGTTGCCGGTAAACTTCAGCACCGCGAAGATTGCCAGCAGGCAGTAGCCGAGGTGATTGATAGAGGAGTAAGCGAAGATGCGTTTCAGGTCCTTCTGCGCCAGCGCCGAGTAACCGCTCAGCACAATGGTAGCCACGGCGAGCCACAGCAGCGGCGTCAGCACGCGCTGCATTTGCGGATAGAAGATTGGAACCAGGATGCGCAGTATGCCGTAGAGCCCCATCTTCGACATCGCGCCGGTCAGCAAGATGGTGGTGCCCGTCGGCGCTTCGGCGTAGGCATCCGGCAGCCAGGTGTGGAACGGCACAATTGGCACCTTCACCGCGAAACCGAGGAATGCGCCCGCGAAGATCAGCATGGCGATGTGCTGCGTCATGAAGCGGTGTCCGCTCAACTTGGCGACGACCGCGGGCATCAGTTGCCCGCTCTGCGCCAGCGCGGCCAGCTCAGTGAAATCAAATGTGTGCGTGGCAAGGAACAGCGCGAGGAACGCGAGCAGCATGGCCACGCTGCCCACCATGGTGTAGACCAGGAACTGCATCGCCGCCGGGGCGCGCTTCGGCCCGCCCCATATCCTGATCAGGAAGAAGGCTGGAATCAGGCTCAGCTCCCAGAAGATGAACCAGTGGAAGAAATTGAGCGCGGTGAATGTGCCGAACAGGCAGCTCTGGAGCAGCAGCACCAGCGCGAAGTACAGCGGCACGCGATCATTGATCTGCCATGATGCCGCCATGCCGATAGGCACAACCACTGCCGCAAGCAGCAGCATCAGCAGTCCCAGCCCGTCGATGCCCACGCGGTAATCCGCGCCCAGCATCGCCACCCACACATGCCGCTCCTGGAACTGCATCGCTCCGGAGGCGCCGTTGAAGTGGTGCCAGATCAGCAGCGTCAGCAGCAGCGCAAGCAGGCTGAAGCCCATGGCAACCCAGCGCGTAAGCTGCTTGTTACGCCCGCCCAGGGCGAGCACCGCCAGCGCGCCCACGATGGGCACGGCGGTGAGAACGCTGATCCAGGGTATGCCGTTCATCGCGCACTCCAGATCATGAATCCGACCAGCACAATCAGCGCTGCGCCAATCATCCGCATGTAGCTCTGTACCCTGCCGCCCTGCAGCAACGAAAGAATAAGTCCGCCCACGGTCACGGTCTGACAGCCTTCATCGAAGCCGCCGTTCACCACGTTGGTATCCACAAAGTCATCCAGCTTCGCCAGCCCAAGCACCGTATACTTCACCGTCTGCACCGCGCCATTCCATATCCAGCGGTCCATCCACTCGCAGGCCCGCGCCCACCAGGCATTCAGCCGCTGCACCGTCACGCGGTACAACGCATCCACATATAGCGCATGCCCCAGCACGCTGAAGATCTGCGGTTGCAGCTTGCCCACGGCGTCTGCCGCATCTGCGTCCATGATCGGCTTGCGCCCGTAGAACCACCAACCCGCGCCCAATCCTGCAAACACGATGAGCGACGAAGCAAACATCACCGGCAGCAGGCCTTCGCCATGGAACGCTGCAAAATTAAGCGCGGCATGCTGCCCATCCAGGAACGCCTGGAACCACGGCCATGCAGGCGTGCCGATGAAACCAAGCAGCACCGCGAACGCAGCCAGAATCACCAGCGGCACCGTCATCACCGCGGGGCTCTCATGCGGAGTGTGCACCGCATGCTCCGTGCCCTCTTCCGGCAACCGCGATGCTCCGGCAAACACGTAGTACACCTGCCGCGTCATGTAGAACGCAGTCAGCAGCGCGCCAAACGCGCCCATGTAAAACGGCGCCTGCGATATGCTCCAGCCGTGGGCCGCGTGCAGAATTTCATCCTTGCTCCAGAAGCCGGAGAAGAACAGCGGAAAACCGCACAGCGCCAGCATGCCCACGGCATACACCGCGAATGTGACCGGCATATATTTGCGCAAACCGCCCATGCGCCGGATGTCCTGCTCACCGCTGCAGCCATGAATCACTGAGCCCGCGCCCAGGAACAGCAGCGCCTTGAAGAACGCATGCGTAATCAGGTGGAACATGCCCACTGAGACGCCGCCTACGCCCAGCCCCATCATCATGTAACCCAGTTGTGAGACCGTGGAGTAGGCCAGGATGCGCTTGATATCGTACTGCGCCACGGCGATGATCGCGCCAAAGACCGCGGTCGTAGCGCCAACCCACGTCACCATCTGCAGCGCTGTGCTCGTCGCGCCGCCCGCGCTCATCAACGGATAAATTCTCGCCACCAGGAAGACGCCTGCGGCCACCATCGTGGCTGCATGGATCAGCGCGCTTACCGGCGTCGGGCCCTCCATCGCATCCGGCAGCCACACATGCAGCGGCACCTGTCCGCTCTTGCCCGCCGCGCCGCAAAAGATCAGCAGCGCAATGCCCGTTGAAGCCGCCATGCCGACGACCGTACCCTGCGCCACCATGTGCGCCAGCGCGGTCTGCTCCATGCACCCTGCGCCGCCATCGTAGAAGAGCAGCGTGCCCGTCTGCGCGTACAGCCACATCATGCCCAGGAAGAATCCCAGGTCGCCGATGCGCGTTACGATGAACGCCTTCTTTGCCGCCGCCGCCGCTTTCGGATTCGCATACCAGAAGCCGATCAGCAGGTACGACGTCAGGCCAACGATCTCCCAGCACATGAAGAGCAGCAGCAGGCTGTTCGCAATCACCACGCCCAGCATGCCTCCCGCAAACAGCGCGAGGAAGCAGAAGAAGCGGGTAAAGTTTTCGTCGTGCTCCATGTAGCCGACGCTGTAAATGAAGATGAGCAATCCGACGAACGTCACCATCACCAGCATCACTGCCGTCAACGGATCCAGCACCCACCCTAGCCGCAACCACTCCGTGCCAAACTGCAGCCAGCCGAAGTTTAACATCTCCGGACCGCCGTGGCCGAGCACATGCGCAAACGCGCACAGCGACAGCAGAAACGACATCCCCATGGAGCCGATCGCCAGCGACGCCGCCAGCTTGCGGCTGCCCTGCTTCAGCAGAGCGCCCACGCCCGCTGCCAGCATGGGCAGCGCGGGTATCAGCCAGAGATTTCGTACGATCCAGGTCATTCGTTCTCAGTCACACAGTTGCAGGTTATGGTTACCACAGCGATTCACCGCTGCACGGAAACATCGTTCGTCTACAGTTCAACCTCTCATCGAAGTCATCTTGTCCAGGTCAGTACTCTTCGAATGGCGGTACATTGCCAGGATCAACCCCAGCCCAACGGCTGCTTCAGCCGCTGCTACAGTAATGGAAAACACAGCGAACATCACCCCGGTCAGCGCTTCGGGTCTTGGCCCGTAGCGCCAGAAGGCGATGAAATTCAAATTGGCCGCATTCAGCATCAGCTCAATGCCGATCAATACCAGGATGGCCGACCGGCGCGACAGCGCCCCGGCGAGTCCAATCGAAAACAGCAACGCAGAAAGCAATAGGTAGCTCGAAAGAGGGCTCACAGCTCACCCTTCTTTCCCGGCGTGGCTACAACCACCGCGCCAATCAGCGCCACCGTCAGCAACAATCCCATCAGCTCCAGCGGCAGCACGTAGGCGCGCATCAGCGCAAAGCCCACCTGCTCCGCGGCAATCTGTGGTGATGGCGGCAACCCACGCCCATGCGCTCCGCTGCGCGTAATGGCCCATGCGAGCACGCTGAATACGCCCGCGGCAACCAGTGTCCCCGCCAGCCAGAACGGTGCGCTGCGACGGTGCGCTACCGGCTCCGCGCTCTGCGTGGTCATGATGGCAAACACCGCGAGGATAGCCACGCCGCCGATGTACACCAGTATCTGTACGAACCCGGCGAACTCCGCCCCGAGGTGCAGATACAGCGACGCCAGCCCCACAAATCCCAGAGTTAGCGCCAGCACGCAATGGATTAAATTGCGCAGCCCCATCGCCGCCGCCATTCCGGCAATCGTGAGTGCGGCAAGTATGAGGAAGGTAATTGTCATCTGCTTGATCTTCCGGGCCGCTTACCATCTTCCGTGATGCAGAAGAATGCCGCTGTGACGCTTGTCACCAGCTCACTCCGCATAACGGTATTTGCGAACAGCCACACCCTTTCCCTGCCAGGATGTTGCCCGTCCCAGCACGATAAATGGCCCTGCGATCAGCGCGCTGCACACCACCCAGCGCCATACCCCGCCCGGCATAAAATGCCATGCCCCGGCGGCAATTACATTGAGCAGTGTCATCGGCAGAATGAACTTCCAGGAGAAGTTCATCAGCTGGTCCATGCGCAGGCGCGGCAGCGTGCCGCGTATCCAGATGAAGCCGCAGATGAGCGCCAGCAGCTTGGCGAAGAACCAGAAGTACGACGGCACCCAGCCGAGGAACGAGAACGGCGCTGCCCATCCGCCCAGGAAGAGCGTAATCGCCATGGCGCTGGTCGCCATCATGCCCAGGTATTCGCCCAGGAAGAACAGCGCAAATTTGAAGCCGGAGTATTCAATGTAGTATCCGGCAATAATCTCGGACTCGCCTTCCGGCAGGTCGAACGGCGAACGGTTGCTCTCTGCCGTGGCCGCGATCATGAACAGCGCAAAGCCGGTGAATCCCCACGGCGTAAACACGAACCAGTGCGGCCAGATGCCGGTGTAGCCCGCCTGCGCGTTCACAATGCTCACCGTCGAGAGCGTGCCCGCCGCCATGACCACAACGATCGCCGCCAGCACCAGCGGCACTTCATAGCTGATCATCTGCGCGATGGCGCGCATGGCGCCGAAGAGCGAATATTTGCTGCGACTTGACCAGCCCGCCATGAAAACAGCCAGCTCCACCAGCGAGCTGATGGCGAAGAAGAAGAGTACGCCGCCGTTCATGTCGCTGATCACCATGTTCCGGCCTATAGGAATAACGGCGTAGCCGAGGAATGCCGCGGTCACCAGCAGCAACGGTGCCAGCAGGTGCACCATGTGGTCTGCGCTGCGCGGAACAATGTCTTCCTTGGTCAGCGACTTCACGCCATCGGCGATGGGCTGCAGAATGCCCCACGGCCCTACGCGGTTCGGGCCGTAGCGGTTCTGCTGCCGTGCCAGTCCCTTACGCTCCAGCACGGTGGTGATGGCAAACAGCAGCGGAAATACGATCAGCACCGGCACTACGCTCAGCACGGCAGACGCCAGCGGCTGCCACCCTGCGGGAACATAGGCCAGCAGCCAGTGCTTCACGATCACGAAAATCTGGTCCAGCATCTGTGCGTGGCTCATTTAGTTTCACCGCCTGCCGTGGACGCGGCTGCTGCCGCCACGGCTCTGGCAGCGGCGGCTTCGGCTGCCGCTTTCGCCTTCGCCGCTACCTTGGCGCGCTCTACAGCCCGCGCCGCATCGACCGTGGCTGCCTCCGTCGGATGAATCTGCCGGTAGTATTCGTTGGACTTCGCCAGTTGCTGCTTGTCCAGCAGCAGGCCGCCAAAGCGGTCATGCGTGCTCAGGTCGTACACCACGTCCATCTTGATGGCGTCGAAGGGGCAGACCTCCACGCAGATCTGGCAGCTCATGCACACCGAAATATCAATGTCGAAGACGGCTGGATAAAACTGCATCTTGCCCACCGCATCCGGCTTTTTGTCCGTACTCTTCTTGATCAGGATGCACTTCGGCGGACACTCCTTCTCGCAGATATGGCAGCTCACGCAGCGCAGTCCCTGCTCCGCGTCCGTCCCATCAAATACCAGGAACGGAAAACTCCGCGCCGCTTCAATCTGCGGCGAGCGCTCTTCCGGATATTGCAGGGTCGTCAGACGCTGCTTGCTCACGTAGCTACCGAAGAAGTTCCTGGCCGTCACTGCCAGGCCTTTCAGAATGCCTTCACCGAGCATGGTGTGTCCTCCGCTGAATGGTCTTCATCGGTCCACCTCGCCCAGCACAATATCCACGCTGCCCAGGATCACCACGACGTCGGCCACGTTGTGCCCCAGGCACATCTCTTCCAGCACCGTCAGGTTCACCAGGCTCGGCGGACGCACACGGTAGCGGTACGGCACCGGCGAGCCGTCGCTCACCAGGTAGAAGCCAAGCTCGCCCTTGGGCGATTCGATCCGCCCGTACGCCTCGCCCGCCTTCGGCCGGAAGTTCCGTACCTTCGTCTTCGGGTCCATGATGGGCCCTTCAGGAATCTGCTCCATCGCCTGCTGCAGGATCTTCACCGTCTCGCGCATCTCCAGCAGCCGGATCATGTAGCGGTCATACACATCGCCGTGATCGCCCAGCGGCACGCGGAAGCTGAACCGGTCGTAGATGCTGTACTTGTCCACCTTGCGGATGTCGTAGTTCACGCCGCTCGCGCGCAGCATCGGTCCGGTGATGCCGGCGCTTACCGCCAGCTCTTTGCTCAGCACGCCCACGCCCTGGGTGCGCGCCATCAGGATCTCGTTCCCCGCCAGCAGCGCTTCGTACTCATCCAGAAACTTCGGGAACCCTGCAATCACCTTCTTCGCCTGGTCCAGCCAGCCCGCCGGCAGGTCCACACGGCAGCCGCCAAAGCGCATGTAGTTGCACATCATGCGCGCGCCGGTCAGCGCTTCAAACAGGTCCAGCAGCTTTTCGCGCTCGCGGAAGGCATACATCAGCGGCGTACCGCTCGATCCCATGTCCTGCATCAGGAATCCCACCAGCAGCGCATGGTTCTGCAGCCGGGTCATCTCGCCCACGATCACGCGCAGATACTCGGCGCGCTCCGGCACTGCAATGCCCGCCAGCTTCTCCACCGCCAGCGCATAACCCCAGTTATTCGTCAGCGAACACAGGTAGTCCAGCCGGTCGGTATAGGGCATGCTGCCCAGGTAGGTCTCCTGCTCGGCGATCTTTTCGTGGTTGCGATGCAGGTAGCCAAACACCGGCTTCAGCTTCACCACGCTCTCGCCTTCCATCGTTACATCCATGCGGAACACGCCATGGGTCGACGGATGCTGCGGGCCCATCGAAACTTCCAGCAGCTGGACCTCGCTCTCGTCGGGCTTTGGCGACAAGGTGATGGTGGGGTAGGTCGTAGTGCTCATTGCCCACCCGTTTCTGCCGCATGCAGCTGGGCGCGGCGCAGCACGTCATCATGCGCCGTCGGCTCATATTCAAAGTCATCGGGATCCACGTAATCGCGCCGCATAGGATGGTCCACAAAGCCTTCCCACATCAGCAGCCGCCGCAGGTCATGGTGCCCGTCAAAGATAATTCCATACAGGTCCCATATCTCGCGCTCCTGCAGGTCGGCGCTGCGCCATACATACATCAGCGACGGCAGATGCACCTGCGTCTCGCGGTCCTGTGTGCACATGCGCAGTGTGACCGGGCCGTGCTTCAGCTCCATCGAAAACAGGTGGTAGACCGCCTCCAGGTAGCCGGGGACGATGGTCTTCTTCACCTCGTCCACTTCCGTCTCCACGCCATCCACTAGCTTCTTTACCTTCACCTTTTCGCTGACTTCGCGCTGCGGCCAGTCAATGCCGGTCACGTTGGAGCAGAAGTCGAAGCGCAGGCCCGCGGCGTCGCGCAGATACGTCGCCACGCTCACCGCGTGCTCCGCATCCAGCAGCAGCGAATGCTGCGCGCACGGGCTCGCATTCGTCACCAGCTGCAACCGGCAGCCTGGAACGTTCGCTTCAATCTCGGCCTTAATCGTCTCCAGGTTCATCATTTCCTGCCGTAGAAATCTGCACCAGCGGTGCCTGCCATATATCCGGATTGCTCGCCGGCTCTAAATCATGTGCGCCAAACTCCGGCACCGGGAATTCGCTCGGTCTACCAGCCGTCAAATGCCGCGGCCTGCCCGCTCCCGTCAAATGTTGTTCGTCAATCATCTTCTGCAGCGTCATGAACGCGTCAATCAGCGCCTCAGGCCGCGGCGGACAGCCCGGAATGTACACATCCACCGGGATAAAGCGGTCAATCCCCTTCAGCACGTTGTAACCCTGTTTGAACGGGCCGCCGGATATCGCACACGCGCCCATTGAGATCACATACTTCGGTTCCGGCATCTGGTTATAGAGGCGGATCACCTGCGGCGCCATCTTCTTCGTCACCGTCCCCGCCACGATCATCAGGTCTGCCTGCCGTGGCGAAGGCCGGAAGACCTCTGCGCCGAACCGCGCCATATCGTAGCGCGCCATGGTGGCGGCAATCATCTCGATCGCGCAGCATGCCAACCCAAAGTTAAGCGGCCACAGGGAATTCTTACGGCCCCAGTTGTACAACTCCTGGAGGCTCGTCGTGAAGATTCCCTGTTTGCTCAACTCGGCTTTTAGCTGTTCGTCCATCGGGCCCTTTATGTCCACTCCAACACGCGCTTTTTCGCCGCCCACACCAGGCCCTCTACCAGCAGCAGCAGAAACACCAGCATGGCAATACATTCGCCCACCGTCAGCCGGGTAAAGGCGACGGCAAAGGGAATCAGAAACACAGCCTCTACATCAAAGATAAGAAAGATGATGGCATACACGTAGTAGCCCGGATGGAACTGGATCCAGGCGTCTCCGGTAGATTCCAGCCCGCACTCGTAAATTGAATTTTTGCTCCGCCCGCTCTTCTGCGGCGAGTACACAACGGACCACAGCCACGCCATTAAAAGCGGCGTCACTGCGAATGCGATCGCCGCAAGCAGGAGCACGAAGACAGGCAGGTAGGGAAGTCTATTCATCACCGTCAAATCTACCGTATCAGACCCTCCAAATGCGCCCTGTGACGCCAGTCACATCCAACTCCTCTTTCCCGTCGCAAAATCATAGTGCGGTATTGCATAAAGGATGGCGAACACGATGATTGACCTGAAAACTGAGTACCTTGGCCTGAAACTGAAAAACCCCCTGGTAGTTTCCTCCTCGCCGCTTACCGGCAGCCTGGACAACATCAAGCGCCTGGAAGACGCCGGTGCCGCGGCCATCGTGCTGCCATCCATTTTTGAGGAGCAGCTCGCCCTGGAGAGCAATGCGCTGGATAGCGACCTTTCCCGCGGCACCAACTCCTTCCCTGAAGCCAGCAGCTTCCTGCCGGAGTATGACAACTACCGCCAGGGGCAGGATGCCTACCTGAGCCTGCTCCGTCAGGCCAAAGCCTCTGCCGGAATCCCGGTTCTGGCCAGCCTCAACGGTGCCAGCGCGGGCGGCTGGCTGCGTTTTGCCAAGGAGATTGAGCAGGCGGGCGCGGATGCACTGGAGCTGAACACCTACTCCATCGCCACCAACGCCCACATGTCCGGCGAATCGCTGGAAGAAGCTGTGATCGACCTCGTCCACCAGGTCAAGCAGGCCTCCAAAATTCCCGTCGCCGTCAAACTCTCGGCGCAATACACCAGCATCCCCCACCTCGCCCGCCATCTTGACGACGTAGGCGCCGATGCCCTGGTCATCTTCAACCGCTTCTACCAGCCGGACTTCGACATTGAGAACCTGAGCGTCGTCCCGCGCTTGAACCTGAGCCGTCCGGAAGAGCTTCTGCTCCGCCTGCACTGGACCGCGATCCTCTACAGCCATCTCCGCGCGCAGATCGCCATCACCGGTGGCGTGCACACGGCAGAAGACGTGCTGAAGTCGCTGATGTCGGGCGCGCAGGTCGTGATGATGGCCTCGGTCCTGCTGCAAGAGGGCATTCCGCAGCTCACCACCATCCTGGGCGACCTGGTCAAGTGGATGGAGGAGCACGATTACACCTCCTTCGTGCAGATGCGTGGCAGCCTCAGCCGCTGCTCCGTGCCGGACTCCTCCCCCTTCGAGCGCGGCAACTACATCAAGACCCTCAGCCACTACACCATGCGCCCCACCACCACCCCGGCAGCATAAACAACATCACTTGTATTGGAGAGGGGGCGGCATCAGCCGCCCCCTCTTCTTTTTGTCATCCCAGGCGCAGCTACAGGCCCAGCGAGCCTCATGTTCCGCTAGAGAGCATCTGTCTTTTATTAGTCGCCGTGGAGCCGGGTTACCGGTTGATGAGTTTCTGGTGGGTCGCGGGATAACGCTCCCCTGCGATCTGGATTGCGGACGAGGCTTCTTCCAGCGCGCGCACATCTTCCGCAGTCAGTTCGATTGTTGCGCCGACGAGATTTTCTTCCAGTCGCGAGAGCTTGGTTGTGCCTGGGATTGGCACGATCCACGGCTTCTTCGCCAGCAGCCATGCGAGCGCGATCTGTGCCGGCGTGGCCTTCTTCCGCCCCGCGAATTCCGTAACCACATCGACGAGTGCCTGATTGGCTTTGCGGTTCTCTTCGGTGAAGCGAGGCACAATGGCGCGGAAGTCCGTGCTTGCAAACTTTGTGGATGCGTCAATCTTGCCGGTGAGGAAGCCTTTGCCGAGCGGGCTGAAGGGGACAAAGCCGATGCCCAGTTCTTCGAGCGTTGGCATCACGGATTGCTCAGGCTCGCGCCAGAAGAGCGAGTATTCGCTCTGCAACGCAGTCACTGGCTGCACTGCGTGCGCCCGACGGATAGTTTTTGCGCCTGCTTCTGAGAGTCCGAAGTGTTTCACCTTACCCGCCTGGATCAGGTCCTTGACTGCGCCAGCCGTCTCTTCAATCGGAGTGTTGGGGTCAACACGATGTTGATAGAGGAGGTCGATGGTGTCGGTTTGCAGACGTTTGAGCGAAGCTTCCACGACCTGCTTGATATGGTCGGGGCGGCTATTGGTTGCAGTCCATTTGCCATCATTGTTGGGATCAGGTTCGAAACCGAACTTCGTGGCGATGACAACTTTGTCGCGAAACGGAGCGAGTGCTTCGCCGACGACTTCTTCATTCACGTAAGGGCCGTAAACTTCAGCAGTATCGAAGAAGGTGACACCGCGCTCGACGGCGCCGCGGATGAGCTTGATAGCCTCTGACTTTTCCGTCGCGGGGCCGAGGCCAAAACTCAATCCCATGCAGCCCAGCCCGAGTGCTGAGACTTCGAGGCCGCTCTTTCCTAATGTGCGCTTTTGCATAAATTTCTCCTGTACGGATCCTGCCGTACTCCATCTGATGCAAGTTTAGGCGGATATAGGTCTATGAGACTAGACGGCTTGTAGTTCTTGAAGTTATGAGTAAAATTCATGAATCATGAAAAACGATCTGGGCGAATTGTCAGCATTCACCATCGTGGCAGAAGAACGGAGCTTTACCCGCGCCGCCGCGCGGCTTGGTATCTCCCAATCCGCGCTGAGCCACTCCATTCGCGGACTCGAAAAGAGGCTGGGCCTGCAGCTACTCGCGCGGACCACCAGAAGCGTCTCCCCCACGGTTGCCGGGGCTGCACTTCTTCAAGATCTCTCGCCTGCCCTGGAACGGATTGAGCGCGCAGTCGCTGAGACCAGAAAGCAAAAGGAGAGGCCCGCAGGAAGAATTCGCCTGATTATCCCGCGAACGGCTACGCGAATAGTGATTATGCCAAAGCTGGCTCAATTCGCACGCGCCTATCCTGAGATCGTCCTGGAGGTGACCTCTTCCAATGACCCGGTTGATCTCGTAGCCGGGCAGTACGACGCTGGTGTTCAGCTTGGCGAGTTCATTCAACGGGACATGATTGCCGTCCGGGTAACCCGGGAAATGCGTCTCGCAGTCGTAGGCTCACCGCAGTATTTCAAATTCCACGATATCCCCCGAAAGCCTCAAGACCTGAAAGATCATTCCTGCATAGGCTTTCGCTTCGGCAGCGGTCTCTATCGATGGGAGTTTGAGAAGGGCCGCAAGACACTAACGGTCAGCCCCCAGGGCCCTGCCTCGTTCGATGACCCAGAGCTGGTAATCCAGGCAGTGCTCAACGGCGTAGGCATTGGGACAGCGATGGAAGAAACTCTCGCGAGCCCAATTGCGAAGGGACAGTTGGTTCAGGTTCTGAAAGATTGGTGCCCAACGTTCCCAGGCTATTTTCTTTACTACCCCAGCCGTCGCAACCAGCCTGCTGCTCTAGCCGCCCTGATTGAAACGCTCAGATTGTCAGATTGAAGCGCTAATCCAGATAATCTGCCGACCGCCATAACCGCCTTTGCCTACGCGAGTGCTTCTCGCCCTACCGCCGTCCCTGGCATCCATTCATAATCAATCGTGAACCCCTGTTTCCCCAGCTCGCCTTCCACGAATCCGCGCTCCAGCTCATTCACGCCAAACTGCGCGCCCGCATCCGATTTGCTCTGGATCTGCGTATATCCGCCCGGCTGCACTTCGCCGCAGCGATAGGTGTACACGTCGCCGTCCAGCACGTTGCGCAGGTTCATCGCAAACGTCTCGCGCGTCTGCAGCCAGCGCCCCGCTTCCGGCACCGCCAGCTTGTACACCAGCAGCGCCGTCTCATACGCGTGATCGCTCACAATCGTTGAAAACTTCAGCTCTTTCCCGTTGATTGGCTTCAGTCGAGCCGTGCCCATCACAAATGGCCCGCGCCCATACTCTGCCTTGAAGTATCGCGCCCGTGCGATCTGCATCAGCCCGTCAAAGCGGAAATCCGCCAGCCCGAACAGCGCGCCCGCTGCCACATCCAGCCCCGCGGCCATCGCCCGGTCGTGGTTGTCCATGCGCAATTTGAATTCCTTCTTCCGCGGACTCGCCGCATGCCAGCGCATGTACGCTTCCTCGTGCAGCGTTTCGTCCCACTGCACAATGCCCTGCAACCCCGCTGCGCGCAGCGCCTCGTACATTTCGCTGGTCTGGTACTCCGTGCACAGCAGCACGCCCGCGCCTTCACGGTCGCCCACGGCTTCTACCGCCTGCGAAATATGCTGCACCAGCATCTTCTGGTCCAGCTCCGGATCAGTCGCATACACCAGCTCGATCACCCGCGCGTCGCGCGCCATGGCGGCTTCAATCTCAATCCCCAGCTCTTCCGTCGTCAGCCTGTGGCGGACGGTATCCTTCCGCGTGGCAGAGAAGTTGCAGTACGGGCACGCATCCACGCAGAAGCTGGACACGTAGATCGGCGCCACGTAGCGCACCCTGCTGCCCGCCGCATTGCGCCATCGCTGCATCACATAACTGCGCAGCAGCTCAAACTGTTCGATCGCCGCCTCATACCGGCCAATCTCCAGCAACTCTCCCAACTCAGCCAGCCCCAGCTGCGGCTGCGCCACCAATTCCTCGACCCGGCCCACGGAAGGGCACTGCACACCCTGCAGGATGCCGCGCACTTCCGCACTCTTCTCACCATAAACAGCACTGAACATCTGTAAGTCCTTTAGGACAGCGCACCGCGCCTGTCACTTCTTATTAGACCACCTGCCTCCGCCTTCGCAGAGTGACCTTCAGCACCGCGCCGCCCTATAAGCCCGCCCATCATGCACCAAATACCGGGGCAGATGCGTCCAATAGAAACGGGTTTCCCGCCGCTTCGGCTTCCCCCCGTATACGCCATATACTGAAGGCAATGGGTACCCCTATGGAAACACTCTCTTCCCGCACCATACCCGACGCTGAACTCCGCGCCCGCATCGCCTCCGGCTCCCGCCTCACCGCGGAAGAAGCTCTCTTCCTGCTGCAGCGCTGGCCCCTGCACGACCTCGGTGCGCTTGCTTTCCAGCGCCAGCGCCAGCGCCACGGCGACGTCATCACCTACATCGTCAACAAGCAGGTGAACCCCACCAATCTCTGCGTGCATGCCTGCAAATTCTGTGACTTCGCCGCCAAGCCCAACGACCCCCATGCCTACAGCCTGGAAGAAGATGACATCCTCGCCAGCCTGAATGACCCTGAGCTGACCGAAGTCCATATCGTCGGCGGCCTCTGGAAGACGTGGAACCTTGACCGTTCCCTCGCCCTCATCCGCCGCATCCGCCGCGAGTATCCTGACCTCTGGATCAAGGCCTTCACCGCCGTCGAAGTCGATTTCTTCGCCAGGTGCACCAAATCTGACTGGACCACCGTGCTCACCGCCCTCCGCGAAGCCGGGGTAGACGGCCTGCCCGGCGGCGGCGCGGAAGTGCTCTCTGAGCGCGTCCACCAGGAACTCTACGCTGACAAAATGGGTCCGGACAAGTACCTCGCCGTCCACGAAGCCGCCCACCAGATGGGCATGCCCACCAACTGCACCCTGCTCTTCGGCCACATTGAGACTGACGAAGAGCTCGTCCAGCACCTTATCCAGCTCCGCGACCTGCAGGACCGCGCCCCCGGCTTTGAAGCCTTCATCCCGCTGGCCTTCCAGCCCGGCGAAACCGGCATTCGCACCACCCTCATCTCCCCCATGCGCTGTCTGCAGGTCATCGCGCTCTCGCGTCTGGTGCTCGACAACATCCCCCACATCAAGGCCTACTGGCCCACCCTGCAGATGGAAACCGGCGTGGCCGCCCTCACCTTTGGCGCGGACGACCTCGACGGCACCCTCGGCCAGGAACGCATCATGCAGCTTGCCGGCACTGCCGCCCCCGTGGGCATGGCCAGCAGCCTGATGGAGCGCCTCATCCTCGATGCCGGGCAAATCCCCACCCGCCGCAATGGCCGCTTCGGCCTGCTCCCTACCTCTCCCGCGCAAGCAACTACCGTGGAGGTGGCCTGATGTCCGACGACCTGATGATCGATGAATACACCCCAACAAATGTCCCCGCGCTCCGCGTCGGCATCAGCCTTGCCAGCTTCAACAACGTCGCGCCCTACCGTCTTGTACCGCCTGCTTGCGACATCGCCTTTGTCAGCGGCGATCCCAGCCAGCTCACCTCGCTCATGGCGCGCGGCGAACTCGATGCCTGCCTGCTGCCCACCGGCGCCATGCCCGCGCTGGATGGCGCGTTCACCCCGCTCGGCCCCTATGGCATCGGCTGCAATGGCCACGTCCTCAGCGTCCGCCTCTTCTCCCGCATCCCCGTCCAGCGGCTGCTCGATACCGGCCGCTCCATCTACGTCACCCCCCGCAGCACCACATCGCGCCTTCTTATCTCCGAACTGTTTCTGATGGACTACGGTCTCCGCCCGCGGATTTCCAGTGACCCCGCGCAGTGCGATGCCCGCGTCATCATTGGCGATGAAGCCATGGATCTCAGCCGCGAAGAGTGGCGCTGGCCCGTCTCGCGCGATCTCGGCGAATGGTGGTTTGAGCAGACCTCGCTGCCCTTCATCTTTGCCCAATGGGTCACCCGCCGCACCCTCAATGCCGTCTCCGTCACCGCGCTGCAGCAATGGATTGAGCAGAACCTCGCCGCTGCCGCTACCGAAGATGGCCGCGCCCGCATGGCGGCCCTTGCCGTTGAATCCGGCTGGAGCCCCGCCATGGGCCGCCTCTACTTTGAACGCATCAACTACCGCTTCACACCACAGCACTTCGCCGGCCTCGCGCTCTTTCACAGCCGCAGCCGCCTTTTCGATGAAGCCGCCAGAGGAATTGCCAATGCCATTTGAACGCCTCGCCCCCGAAACCGCCCTCTCCTGGCTCACCACCATGCCGCTCTCTGAGCTGATGTCCCGCGCCGACGCCCGACGCTGGGAGTTGCATCCCACCAGCGAAGTCACCTACGTGCTGGATACCAATCCCAACTACACCAACGTCTGCACGGCAAACTGCACCTTCTGCAGCTTCTACCGCCCCGTCGGCCACGGCGAAGCCTACACCCACACGCCCGCGCAAGTCGCCGCGTCCGTCGCCACCGCCTACGCGCAGGGCGCGACCACCGTGCTGCTGCAGGGCGGCCACAATCCCGATCTCCCGCTGCAGTATTACCTTGATGTGATCGACGCCATCAAGGTCGCCGCCCCCGGCATCCATCTCCATCTCTTCTCACCCTCAGAGATCACCCAGATCGCCGCCTCCGCGCACAAATCCGTTGACGAAGTCCTCCAGATCTTCTGGGACCGCGGCTGCAACAGCATGCCCGGTGGCGGTGCAGAGATTCTCGTCGAGAGCGTCCGCCGCAAAGTCTCCCCCAAGAAGCTCTCCGCGCAGGGCTGGCTCGACGTGATGCGCAGCGCGCACCGCGTTGGCATGAAGACCAGCTCCACCATGATGTACGGCCATCTCGAAGAGCCGAAGGACGTCATCGAGCACCTCGTCCGCCTGCGTGAGCTGCAGGATGAGACCGGCGGCTTCTACTCCTTCATCCCCTGGAGCTTCAAACGCGGCGAATCCCCGCTCTCCCGCCTGGTCAAGCAGGAGTCGCTCCCCAGCTACTACCTGCGCATCATCGCCACCGCGCGCCTGATGCTTGACAACATCCCCAACATCCAGTGCTCCTGGTTCAACATGGGCATCCGCGCCGGCCAGCTCGGCCTCTACTCCGGCGCCAACGACTTCGGCGGCCTGCTGATTGAAGAGAATGTCCTCTACGAGGCCCAGCACAAGGTCGCCATCACCCGCCAGTCGATGCTGCAAGCCATCGAAGAAGCGGGCTTCACTCCCGTGCAGCGCACCACCTTGTACGAGCGCGTCGACACCCCGCCCCCCACGCACCTCACCAACATCCACGGGACCATGCAAACCTTCGAACGCCACAAAGGCGCCCAGGAAGCCGTGGTGTAGACCCATCACAAATGTGGGTGCCCCAGGCCTCGATTCCGAGACTTGGCTCCTCATGCCGCCACGCCTCTGTTCCCTACTCCCTGATCTCTGTCCTGTGACCCCAATCACAGCCCCGCCCCCTCCCCTCCGCTTACCCTTCTACTAAAGCAGTCCGGCGGGTGAGTCACTCCCTCCGGCCATTTGAGGGAGATAGATATGGCTTACGTCATTACCGATGCATGTACCAAGGATTTCCTGTGCGCCGAGTCCTGCAGCACCTACGCGATTCACCCCACCAAGGACGAGGCGGATGCCGGCACCGTCTCCCAGCTCTTCATTGATCCGGATGCATGCATCGATTGCGGCAGCTGCGCGGCAGAGTGCCCCAGCAACGCCATCTTCACCTCAGACGAGCTGCCCGCTGACAAGGCCCACTTCGCCGAACTGAACGCCGCGCACTTCGCCTAAGCGTTCGCGCACTTTCTGCGGTCGGCGGAGTTCTTCCGCTTCTTTCAGATCGCATATAAGCCCCATGCCTCTCCATGAGGACATGGGGCTTTTTCCTGCCGCTTCCTCTCACCCTGTTGTCGCAAAAAACCCCACACCTCGCGAGAGATGTGGGGTTTTGAGAGACCGAAAATCCCGATGCTTAGCGCGCCAGAATCTCGGCAGCTTTCAGAAACCATGGATCGAGCGGCTTCTTGCCCTTCACCACCACGTCCAGCGGCGTGGTCGTGATCTCGCCGTTGCAGATACCCACCAGAACGCCAGTGTTACCCGCAATAATCTGTTCCACGGCTTCAAAACCCAGCCGCGTGCCCAGCAGGCGATCCGCGCACGTAGGCGGTGCCCCGCGCTGCACATAGCCCAGCACACTGGAGCGGAATTCAAAGCCCAGCAGCAGTCCGTGCTTCTCAAAGTACTGGCACAGCCCTTCGGCGTTGTACTTCGCGCCCTCTGCCACCACCACGATGGCGTGCGGTTTGCCGCGCTCGTATGTCTCCTGGATGCGCTGCGCCAGCAACTCTGGCGCGGTATCCACTTCGGGCAGCATAATGGCCTCTGCGCCGCCGGCAATGCCGGCCATCAGCGCCAGGTAGCCACAGTTGCGGCCCATCACCTCAACCAGCAGGGCGCGGCGGTGCGACGATGCCGTGACCTTCAGGTTGTCAATCGCGTTCAGCGCCACGTTCAGCGCGGTATCCACGCCGATGGTGATGTCAGAACCGAACAGATCATTGTCGATGGTTGATGCGACACCCACCACCGGGTAGCCCATCTGCGTCAGCATATGCGCGCCAGTCTGCGAGCCGTTGCCGCCGATGACCACCAGGCCTTCGATGCCTGCGCCCTTCAACCTGCGCAGCGCCAGTTCGCGACCCTCTTCCGTGTGGAACTCAACACAGCGCGCACTGCCCAGCACCGTACCGCCGCGCTGGATGATGCTGCCCACGTCGCGTGCCCCCAGCTTTTTGAAGTTACCCTCCAGCAGGCCGGAGTAGCCTTCATATACACCCCAAACATTCAGACCACGGGACGTTCCGGTCCGAACCACCGCGCGGATGGCGGCATTCATGCCGGGAGCATCGCCACCGCTCGTCAATACGCCAATATTTTTCATGCAGTTTGTCCTTTTTGCCTATCACTTTCAGAATCTCAGATATTTGCCGTTCTTGCCTGTGACTCGCATCACGTGTTGCGCTACAGGTACTACCAGTTTCCACTGTTTGCACTAAAAACGGGGCGGAATGACGTAGTACAGAATGGCAAAATAATGGGCCACGCTGCCAGCCAGCACGAACAGATGCCACAAGGCGTGGAAGTAGCGCAGACGGTCAAACGCGAAGAAAAGAATTCCCAGCGTGTAAGCCACTCCACCTGCGGCTATCCACGCCATGCCATGCCAGCTGATGGCATGCAGCAACGGCCGCGCCGCCAGCACAATGAACCATCCCATGAACAGGTAGACCACTGCGGATGCGATATGAAACCGCCCCAGCGCCACACTCTTGAAGACCACTCCGGCCACCGCCAGCCCCCACACCACCCCAAACAGCGTCCAGCCCAACGGCCCGCGCAGAGAAACCAGCGTGAAGGGCGTATACGTTCCCGCGATCAGCAGGTAGATTGACGAATGATCCAGCACCTGGAATACGTGCCGTGCCCGGGTCAACACCAGCGAGTGGTAGAGCGTGGAGCAGATGTAAACCAGCATCAGCGTCGCTGCATAAACACTGCAACTCACGATGTGCCAGCTCGTTCCCCGCGCCGATGCAGCAATAATCAGGTAGACGGCTCCGGCTATGGCAAAGGCAGCTCCCACCCCATGGGTGATGGAGTTTGCCAGGATATCGCCGAGCCTGTATTCCGGGTGCACGGGCCCATCATAGTCCTGCTGCCGGGTAGCCAATTGCAATTCTCTTTGCAATGAGCCACATACGCTAAGGCGCACATGTGCGCGTCTGCAGCGTCGCGGTGCCGGTGCGCCGGGCAGCATTCTGCCGATGAGAACTTCAGTACTGTTTACAGATGATTTAGCTGGGAAAGCAGTATATTTGGAACATAAATTTGTAGACAACATTCCAGCGAATGCAAGACCCACGAGCGTGATGGAATCAGGCATTTTTGTCTTCCCTGTAATCGAATTTCCAGTCGAACCCGACTCACAGAAGTGGACACATTAATGATGGCACGCATGATTCAATCGATTGATCGCCATAAGGTGCTGCTCCGCTCGCGCCGCCCGTGGCAAAGCAGCAAAACCGCATCCCGCCTGACCCTCGCTGCGGTGCTGCTCACCGTACTCTTCATCCAGAGCCTGCTGGCATTCGGTCAATCCTGCACCAACCTCTGCCTGAAGCAGGTGTCATGCGGGCCCGGCACCACCACATCGATCAGCGGCACCGTGTATACCCCAAACGGTAAGGACCCTCTGCCGAATGTCGTGGTCTATGTGCCCAACGCTCCCGTGGCAGCTTTCATTCCCGGCGTCGCCTGCGTCACCGCCGCCCAGCCCGTCTCCGGCTCTCCGCTGGTCGGCACCAGCACCAGCGCAACCACACCCGGCACCTACACCCTCACCAATATGCCGGTCGGCACTAACATTCCAGTCGTGATTCAGGCGGGCAGATGGCGGCGGCAGTACACAGTGAACACCACCAAATGCACCAACACGGTCCTGAACATGAACTTCCCGACGCAGCAGAGTGAAGGCGATATACCGCTTATTGCCGTCGCAACCGGCAGCGTGGACGCAGCCGAATGCGTTATGCGCAAGGTCGGCATCAAAGACACCGAGTTTACCGTTCCAACTGCTTCCGGTGGTATCGGTCGTATTCAGCTCTATCAAGGCAGCGACAATCCGGGCATCAAAAAAGATGTAAATGGCGCATCGCTGCCCAATGAATCCGCACTGGTCGGCACGTCCGTAGGCTCGTCAAGCTTCAATAACTACGACATTGTGATGTTTCCCTGCCAGGGGACTGCAGCGGGACAGGCGACCGCTGCTTCGCAGACTAACCTCATCAATTACACCAACGCAGGTGGTCGCGTCTTTGCCACCCACTACAGCTATGCGTGGCTCTACAACGACACCCCATTCTCAACCACCGCCGATTGGGATGTAAATCAGGCTGCTCTCACCAATGGATCTGCCACGATCAATACAAGCTTTGCCGGTGGACAACAACTTGCACAATGGCTGTATGACATTGGAGCCACGCCGACGTATGGAACCATTACGACACTGACCGAGCCGAAACACGACCAACTGGGAGTAATAGCGCCTACACAATCCTGGCTCACGCTGAATAGCGGTGTTTCCAATGATGCTCATCCGATCATGCAGTTCACCTTCGACACGCCGGTTGGCGCTCCCTCTTCCGCCCAATGCGGACGTATCCTGTTCAACGAGTATCACGTGGAAGATCCGGTGACTACCAGCGGATCGTTCCCCGCCGAATGCGACGCCAAGCCGATAAATGCCAACGAGCAGTTGCTGGAATACAGCCTCTTCGATCTTTCCACTTTCATCGTCCCGCAGACTCCGCCGACCATCACCGCCGCGCTCAGCAACAGCCCCACCAACTTCTTCCAGGGTGACGCGGCAGACACCATCACTATCAGTGTGACCAACACCAGCACCACATCGCCGGCCAACCCTTCGCTCACGTTCACCGTCACGCTTCCGCCCGGCGTTACCGCCACCGCCATGCAGGATGCCAGCGGCACCGGCGGATGGCTCTGCACGCCATCCACCCTGACCTGCACACGCATCAGCGGACTGGATGCCAACACCAGCGATAGCATAACCATTACCGTGAGCGTGTCGCCCACTGCACCAGTAGGCCCGGTCACAGCATCTGTTGCTGTTACCGGCGGCGGACTAACCGCCGAAGTGGATGCCTCCGAATCGTTCCGTATCTTTGGCGTTCCAGTCATCACCTGGCCCGCGCCTGCAGCCATCACCTATGGCCCCGCACTCAGCAGCACACAGCTGGATGCCACCGCCAGCGTACCCGGCGTATTTGTATATAACCCCCTGGCCGGAACCGTACTGGACGCCGGAACCTACACCCTCTCGTCCGTCTTTACCGCGACCGATCTCGTGAACTATCCGAATCCCGTCACCACCACCGTTCCCTTCACGGTGAACCAGATTCCGCAGACCATCACCTTTGCGCCACTCACCTCGCCCGTGCTCTACGGCTCCGCGCCGCAGACCGTGAGCGCAACCGGTGGAGCGTCCGGCAATCCCGTTACATTCACCGTAACCGGACCGGCAACATTGATCGGCAACACCCTCACCTTTACCGGCGCAGGCAACGTCACCATAACGGCAAGCCAGGCCGGCAGCACCAATTATGCCGCTGCAACGCCGGTTACCCAGACTGTCGTCGTGACCGAGATCGCCCAGGCCATCACCTTTGCGCCACTCACCTCGCCCGTGGTCTACGGCTCCGCGCCGCAAACCGTGAGCGCAACCGGTGGAGCGTCCGGCAATCCCGTCACATTCACCGTGACCGGACCGGCAACATTGTCCGGCAGTACCCTCACCATTACGGGTGCGGGAACGGTTACCGTCACGGCAAATCAGGCTGGCAGCATCGGATATTCAGCGGCGCCCAGCGTATCGCAAACCATTGTGGTGAATCCCGCTGCGCAGGCCATCACCTTTGCGCCGCTGGCATCGCCGGTCAACTATGGCACAACCCCGATGGCGCTGAGCGCGACGGGTGGAGCATCCGGTAATCCTGTCACCTTCAAGGCCACAGGCCCTGCGACGGTAAGCGGCAACATTCTCACCATCACCGGTGCGGGCACAGTGACTGTAGCCGCCGATCAAGCCGGCAACACAAACTACGCCGCAGCGCCGGAAGTGCTGCAGACGCTCCTCGTCAACAAGATCATTCCGGCAGTCACGGTAACGGCAAATCCGACGCCGGTATTCATTCTGAATCCGTTCAACGTTGCGGCAACCATCACCTCGTCGATGGGCACGCCTTCGGGAACCGTCACCTTTCTCGCCGGAAGCACAACGCTCGGCACGGCGACGATAACCAATGGCGTGGCAACACTGCAGACATCAATGGCCATTACAGGAACACAGACGGTATCTGCGGTCTACAACGGTGATATGGACTTCATGCCGCAGACCAGCTCGCCAGCCACCGCGGTTGCAGTGGACTTTTCGGTCACGGCGGTAGGCACTCCTTCGCAGGATGTGGTGCACGGTAACACTGCGTCATACTCGTTCGTCGTCTCGCCGGTCGGCGCAACCGCACTGCCTTCGGATATCACGCTGTCGCTCGCCGAATTCCCACAATACTCCGTCATCACATTTTCGCCGGCAACGATTGCCGCAGGCAGCGGCACCACCACCGTGGTGCTTACGGTGCAGGTGCCCTCGTTCCCCACCCAGGTGGGAAGCGTGAGCCACGTACCGCAGAGCGCACTCGCGATCATCGCACTGGGCGCGCTGCTGCTTCCATTTGGCCGCAAACTGCGCATCGGCGGAAAGCGCGCTGGACGTCTGCTCTGCATGATGATTTTGCTGACAGCGGCAGGAGCAATGGCGGGGTTGACAGGCTGCGGTGCCGGATGGAATCACGAAGACTTTACTCCAGTGGTAACTGCACATGCCGGCCCGCTATCGCACGATACCGTCATCACACTTACAGTCCACTAGACCAGCCGTCAACCCTCTTCCGGGGCACCTGCATTGACCAGTTCCGGCTGACCTGTCGGTGATATCTACCTGGTTTACAACCGGTCACCAACGCACCCATCAGCGGACAAACATCTCTTGATGAATTCGCATCTCAGCAATTAGGGAGTTTGTGCTTGCACCAGGAGCCGAACCGCATTTCCACTACCGCATCCGGAGTTGAGCGCAGAATAACTGGCTGGCTTCATTCCCGCCGCTTCTGGATCAGCCTGGGCAGCATCGCGATTGCCTTGCTCGTCACCGCCGGCATTGCCGCGGAGTATGCAATTCATCATGCAGAACCGATTCTGCGCAGGCGCGTGATTGAAACGCTCTCCGCACGGTTCCAGACGCAAGTGCAACTGGGCGCGTTGCACATCTCCATCTTCAAAGGCATAAGCGCGACCGGCGAAGGGCTGGTCGTACCGGGTATCGCGAACCAGGGCGAAGTCGCTCAGCCACTGCTGAAGGTGAAGACCTTTGAATTCCGTACCAGCATGCGCAGCCTGCTGCGCACGCCCATGCATGTGGACACGGTGTATGTGCAGGGATTGGAATTCCGGCTGCCTCCAAAGGGCGAACGGCCCAAAATGCCGCCACGGCAGGCAGGCTCCGGTAAGGTTTCTATCGTAGTGGACACTATCGTCTGTACGGACGCCATGCTGGAAATCGAAACCAATAAGCCCAACAAAGTGCCGCTGGAGTTTGATATCTCCCGGCTCACGCTGACGAATGTTGGACCGGGTCAACCCTTTCAGTTCATCGCCGATCTGACCAATCCGAAGCCGGTAGGGGATATCTCTGCCAGTGGAAACTTTGGGCCGTATCAGATTGGCAGTCCTGCGGATACACCGGTCAGCGGCCACTACAATTTTTCCAATGCAGACCTGAGCACGACTAAGGGCATCAGTGGCATTCTCTCTTCGACCGGCGATTTCCAGGGGCTGTTGAGCAACATCGTGGTGGACGGCCAGACGGACACTCCGGACTTTGCGCTGGATGTGAGCGACCATGCCGTGCCGCTGCAAACCACATTTCACGCCATCGTGGATGGCACCAACGGCGACGTAACCCTTGTGCCCGTACATGCCAAGTTGCTGAACTCTACCTTCACCGCGCGCGGCAGCATAACTCGCACCAAGGGCATACCGGGCCACGATATTGAGATGGATGTGGTGATGGATCACGCGCGCATTGAAGATATCCTCATGCTCGGCTTCAAGACCACACCGCCGCTAATAAGCGGCGCGCTGGCTATGCACGCGAAGATGAGTCTGCCGCCAGGCAAGATTCGCGTGGCGCAGAAAATTCATCTCAAAGGCAACTTCACTATCTCCGGCGCTATATTTTCAAATTCAAAAATGCAGGACAAGGTTGACATGCTGAGTCTGCGCGCACAAGGCCAGCCGAAGCTGGCAAATCCTGCGGGGGCGGCCGCGATCAATGTGCAGTCGCAGATGACCGGCAACTTCAAGGCAGGCGACGGTACACTTGCAGTCACAAATCTGCAATACAATTTGCCCGGCGCACAAGCGCTGATGGATGGCCAGTACACCATGGACGGAAAGACATTCGACTTCCATGGCATCGTTCGTACCAAAGCGACTGCATCGCAAATGACGACCGGTATTAAGTCTGACCTGCTGAAGCCGTTTGATCGAATCTTCGAGAAGAACGGATCCGGTACCCAGATCCCGGTAAAAATCAGCGGCACCAAAAATGAGCCTCACTTTGGTTTGGACTTCCGGGATAAGCGCAAGTGGGATCACTCCCTACCCCCTCCTCCTCAATAGTCCTGTGCATAGGATCAACAGAGTTTAGCCGGAAGATTACCTCACTCCCGGAAGTCACTGATTCTGCACGTTATCGAGAAAAATTTGGCGTCCGTTAGTACCACTTTGCACAACACCCATGCCCCGATAGTGCCATTTCTTACACTCCCCAGTATGACCTAAGGTAACCACTAGTAACCCGAATGTAACGCAGCTCGGACTTAGGTCGATAAGACCTGTGAGCTTACGTTGCATCCAACAACTCAATAGCTAACAACACAGCTAAGTTGTACGGGGCTCAGATGGGTTGCCTTAGGAAGAACGTGCGGTTTTCTTCCGGGAATCCCAACTGCTGGTGAAGGTAAGGTGGGTTTTATGGGTTCCATTCGCTTCCTTTTAAATCTGTTCCCAACGTATGGTTTCCCTTCCGTGCAGCACTCCTGCAGCCATCGCCTTGCCGTTCGTCTACGCCGCCACTCTGCTCTTGCAGCTATAGCGTTAATGGTCATTACTCCGCTTTGCGCGCGAGCTCAGGCTGTCTACAGCCTCCCGAGTACCAATACAGGCTCCAGCATTGTGGCAAATAGTGTTCCTGTCACCTTCACCACCGCAGGTACCATCGCTTCCATCCGCGTGCTCACCACCGGCATTCCGCAGATGGACTTTACTGCTGCATCCGGCAGCGCAACCTGCACCACCGGCGCAAGCTTTCTGGCAGGACAGAGCTGCACCCTCGCAGTGAATTTCGCACCCACCGCTCCCGGAGTCCGCAATGGCGCCGTCGTTCTGTTGGATAGCGGCGGTCTGCCGCTCGCAACGGAATTTCTGTATGGCATAGCAAAAGGCCCCATCGGCAACATGGTGCCGGGCATCATCAATACCATGGCCGGCAATGGCAGCTGGCTCTACGCCGGCGATGGCGGCCCGGCAGTGGGCGCATCCCTCTTTTTGCCCGGTGGCGTGGCCGTAAATGCTGCCGGCGATCTTTTCATCTCCGACTCAGCCAATAATCGCATTCGCAAAGTTACTGCATCCACCGGCATTATCACCACCATCGCGGGTAACGGTATTCCCGGATACGCCGGCGACCATGGCATTGCCACGGTTGCAGAGGTCAACAATCCAACTGGACTCGCGCTGGATGGAGCTGGCAATCTCTACATCGCAGATAGCTCCAACAATGTAGTGCGCGTCGTATCGGCTGCCACGAGCATTATCAGCACGGTTGCAGGCACCGGTCAGGCAGGCTATGCAGGTGACGGCAGCGCGGCAACCAGCGCACAAATGAATACGCCGAACGGTCTTGCCTTCGATGCGGCTGGCAACCTGTATATCTCTGACACAAATTCCAGCCGTGTGCGCAAAGTAAATGCCGCCGGCATCATCAGCACCTACGCCGGTAACGGCACCTATGTCTACTCCGGCGATGGTGGCTTAGCGAATGCCGCGGGCATGAACTTTCCCTGGGGATTGGCAACCGCGCCCAATGGCGATCTTTATATCGCCGACCTTTACGACGCTCGCATCCGCAAAGTAAGTGCCGCCGGCATCATCACTACGGTCGCCGGCAACGGCATTGTCGGAGTCGATGGTGATGGCGGCCTGGCAACGCTCGCCAACCTGAGCGTGCCGGCAGCCGTGGTACTGGACCCTGCAGGCAACTTGTATATCGCAGACTCCGGTAATAGCCGGATCCGCAAGGTCAATGCAGCAACCGGCATCATTGACACCATTGCCGGTACCGGTGGCCAATCCGTTACCGGCGATGCTGGTCCGGCAACCCTTGCCGGCTTGTATGGTCCATACGCGCTGGTGCTCGATGGCTCTGCCAATCTCTACATCGCGGATATGTTCCATAACCGCATCCGCGTGGTAAGCAGCACACAGGCCTGGCTGACCTATCCGGCAATGCGCGTAGACCGCATCTCTTCTCCCCTGCCTCAGATACTTGAGAACGATGGCAACTCCGCCCTCAGCATTCTCTCGGTTCAGGCCGTATTGAATTCTGCCATAGATGCGGCATCTACCACCTGCATTGCAGGATCGCCGGTGGCTGTGGCAACGACCTGCGTCGTGGGCGCAGAGTTTGCACCCACGCAGATCGGCAAGTTGATCAATGGGACCATCTCCATCGCAACCAATGCCCTGAACACTCCCGGCCTGATCTCACTCAATGGCGAAGTGGAGAGCCTGGACCCAACGGTTACAACTCTTAGTTCCAGTCAGAATCCCGCATCGGTCGGTACCTCCATTACCTTCACCGCCGGCGTTGCGCTAACCAGCACTGGTTCAGCGCCCACCGGAAGCGTGAACTTCATGGACGGCACAACGATCCTGGGCACGGCCGTGCTGAATGGCGCGAGCGTGGCAACCTTCAGCACCAGCTCTCTTTCCATCGGGCAGCACACCATCACCGCTGTGTATGCGGGCGATGCGAACAGCTCGCCCAGCACCTCTCCCGCGGTTGTGGAGAGCTTGAAGCAATCCACCACACTGGCGCTTGCCACCAGTGCAAATTCCATAAGCGCAGGTACAGCCGTCACCTTTACCGCGACGGTAACCGGAAGCAGCGCGGTGCCAACCGGCAGCGTAATCTTCCAGGACGGCAGCACGGCCATCGGCAGTGGAACCATCAATGCCAGCGGCCTTGCCGTCTTCACCACATCATCACTCGCCGCCGGACTGCACACCATCACTGCTGCTTACAGTGGAGACAGCGGCAGCCTGGCCTCCTCACCCGCTTCCGTTTCACAGACGGTACAGGCGCCCACGGCAACAGTGCTTGCCTCGTCCACCAATCCATCCAGTGTGGGCGCTTCCATCACCCTTACCGCCACGGTGACCGCGAGCGGCAATACCTCATCCGCTGGAACGCTGAACGGCACAATCACCTTTATGGATGGCACCACCACGCTGGGCACAGGAACACTGAATGCTTCCGGCGTTGCTACCCTCAAGCTTTCTACCCTCTCGATCACCACTCACAACATCACCGCAAGCTATGGCGGCGCAACCTACTACACAACCAGCGCCTCTACCGCGCTTGTGCAGGTAGTGCAGCAGGCCACAACGTCGACGCTGCTGGCTTCCAGCTCCAATCCTTCCATCATGAATATGGCAGTCATATTCACTGCAACGGTAACCGGCACAGGAACAGCGCCAACCGGAGCAGTCAGCTTCAAGGAAGGCTCCACGGTGCTGGGCCAGGGCACGCTGAATGCCGCAGGAGTAGCCACTTTCACCACCTCCACACTCGCGGCGGGCACGCATAGTATCGTCGCTGTCTACGCGGGCGATGTGAACAACGTAACGAGCAGTTCCACCACGATGACGCAGACGGTGAACAAGGCCACGTCAGCAACTACTCTCATCTCCACGCCGAACCCGTCTTCGCAGGGCGTCTCCGTGCAGTTCACTGCCGTCGTCACCAGCGATGGAACGCTGCCGACCGGCACGGTGCTGTTTCAAGAAGGTGGTGTCACGCTTGGCACTGCAACCTTGAACTCCAATGGTGCAGCAACGTGGGCAACCTCCACACTGACCATGGGTCACCATACAGTGATTGCGGTTTACCAGGGCGACACCGCCAACAACACCAGCAGCTCTACCCCAATCCAGCAGAACGTGCTGCCGCAGACTACGATCTCGCTGACATCCAACCATAATCCTGGCATCGCAGGTGCCTCACTCACACTGAGCGCTGCGGTGACAGGACAAGGCACTACGCCAACCGGCAACGTTACGTTCCAGGATGGAACCACGGTACTGGGTACAAGCGCGCTGAATGCCCAGGGCGCGACCACACTGAATCTTTCTTCGCTCAACGCGGGAACGCACAGCATTATCGCAAGCTACGCCGGTGATTCAGCCAATGCTTCCAGTACCTCCGCCACACTGGTAGAAACAATTCAGCAGGCGACAACGCAAGTTTCGTTGAGTGCTTCCGCGCAGACACTCGCGCGCGGCACAGCAGTTACGCTGACGGCGACAGTAACCGGCAACGGCGGAACACCTGGCGGCAGCGCGACCTTTATGGACGGCGCACAGAGCCTGGGCACCGGCATCCTGAATACTTCTGGCGTAGGCACTCTTACTTCTACAGCGATCACGGTAGGCCAGCACAGCATCACCGCGGTCTACAGCGGCGACACCAACGATGTTGCGAGCACCTCTGGTGTGACATCGCTTACGGTAACGCAGGCAGCGCCTTCGCTGCAGATTGCGGCGAACACCAATCCTTCACTCGCTGGTGCAGCTACAACCTTTACTGCGACGCTGAAGGGTGGCGTTGCCAACCCAACCGGCACCGTGAGTTGGTTTGACGGCTCGGTTTCACTGGGTGCCAGCGTGCTGGGCGGCACTGGATTTTCCACCTTCTCCACCAGCTCGCTGACCGTAGGCCAACACTCAATCACCGGCGTGTATGGCGGCGATGTCAACAACGTGGCAGCAACCTCCGCTGCCATTACGCAGACCGTGCAGCAGGCAACCACCACCACAGTGCAATCCGGCGCCAGCCAGTCGATTGCAGGCGCGGTAGTTCATCTCACGGCAACGGTGATTGGCGGCAGCGGCGTTACCGCAACCGGAACAGTCACTTTCAAGGATGCAGCAGTCGTCCTTGGAAACGCTAGCCTGAGCGGTGGCACAGCCACGCTGGATGTATCCACTCTGACCACTGGCGTACATACCATCACGGCAAGCTACTCCGGAGACACCACCAGCCAGACCAGCGTTTCCACGCCGTGGACTCAGACAGTTGTTTCCGCAACCACCAGCGTTACGCTGACCTCCAGCGCGAACCCCTCGGTGATCGGCAGCGCCATTGTGTTGACGGCACATGTAGCCGGGAATGGTCAGGCTGCAACCGGCACCATCACCTTCAAGGACGGCTCTGCGACGTTGGGCACTGCAACCCTCAGCAGCGGGACAGCGAGCTATACCACTTCCGCGCTGCTCGCCGGACAGCATTCGTTGTCCGCAGTGTATAGCGGCGATAGTGAAAACCAGGCCGCTACCTCTATTGCGATTATCCAGATTGAGCAGCAGCCCACCACGACCACGATTACCACCAGTACCACCCCGCTTCTGACCGCGCAGTCCGTAACCCTGACCGCCACAGTCAGCAATGGCAATGGCGTAACAGCGACGGGCACCGTGCAATTCCAGGACGGCACCACGCCGCTCGGTTCAGCATCGCTTAATGCTGCGGGCGTGGCCACACTCACCGTAACTTCCATGAGCGCAGGCCAGCACACACTCGCGGCAAGCTACGGCGGCGATACGCTGAACCTCAGCAGCACCTCCGCCTCCATTACTGAGCCGGTACAGCTGCGCGTCTCCACCACATCGCTCGCCGCCTCTTCCATGACCGTTACGACCGGCCAGCAACTCACACTCTTTGCCGCAGTGAATAGCACTGGGCCTGTTACCGCAACGGGCATTGTGACCTTCACCTCTGGCAGCACCGTCATCGGCAGCGCAACTCTGGCCGCCAACGGAGTAGCAACCTACACCTTTGCACCGGGTCTGGGAACTTATAACGTAGTCGCAAGCTACGCAGGCGATTCGGTGTACTCAGCCTCCGCATCTGCCGCAAGCGGATCCATTACTGTGACCAACACGGCGCAGGTCACACTCACTTCGAATCCATCTTCCGTGAGTGTGGCAAGCAAGCAGTACAGCGTGCTCGCCATCACCATGCAATCTGTCGCAGGATTTTCTGACCAGATGAAGCTGGGTTGCCTCGGGCTGCCCAGCTCCGCCACCTGCACCTTCAGTTCTGATAGCGTCAACCTGGCTTCCGCCAGCACGCAGACGGTGCAACTCACGCTGGATACAGGATCGCCGCTGACCGCAGGCGGCCAGGCAAGCCTGCATGCACCGGTTTCATCTTCACGGATGCTGACCTGCGCTCTGCCTTTCGGCATCTTCTTCGGCCTGCTGCTGTGGAGCGCACGGCGCAATCGCCGCTATCTTGGCGGACTGCTCCTGCTGCTGCTTACCACGCTCACCGTTGGTCTAAGCGGCTGCGGCGCACTCCAGGTGAATGGCACACCGCCGGGAACCTACACCGTTGTCGTGACGGCGCAGGGTATGAAGACCGGCATTACAGAATCTGTGAACGTGACGCTAACGGTTACACCGTAAGATGAGGAATATGTTTCGCAGCTCTATTTCAGCCGTCGCGTTGCTGCTTGCTGGGCTGTTCTTGTACACAGCGCATGGAGCAGCGCAGGAGATGCCGACCGAGACTAAGCCCGGTGCCTATCTTGCCGCTGGCGGCGGACTCTCTGACTACCAGATTGATTACGGACAGCACGTGTTGGGCGGCGTGAATGTCTACGTAGACCTGAATGCCACGCCACGGTATGGCATGGAAGTGGAAGGCCGCTGGCTCTTCGTCCATCAGGCGGCCAATGTGCATGCCAGCACCAAGCTGATTGGTCCGCGGGTTAAGCTCTTTCAGTTCCACGGCCTTACCACCTACGCCAAGGTACTCGCCGGTTCAGGACACTTCAATTTCCCCTACAACTATGCCGTGGGTAACTACTTCGTGATTGCACCCGGCGCCGGCATGGACATTGAGCTTCACCATAAGATCATCCTCCGCGTGATCGACGTGGAATACCAGGACTGGCCGCAGTTCACCTATGGATCCTTGCACCCCTACGGGGTCAGCGTTGGCCTGGGCTATCGAATCTTCTAAAGCGCACTCCCCATTCCCACCACCTGGCATCTGCAAGGCACGGGTGACCTGCATAATTTCCGGAAAATATGAGCTTCTATGGGCGGGTATCGCACCTTTCCACAGCAAAGCTGTGAAGTTGGCGAACGAAGGGCGAATATCACATCTGTAATGCCGGGGCAGACGATAAAATGCGCATGGTAACCAAAAGTAGATAAATCACTGAGCCACTTAATTCTAGACCTGTGGAAACGGAATACATGCTCACAGCACCCGGCATCGAACCTGAGATTGATGCGGAAGTTGACGCTCCGATAACGACTGAAGTTGACGTGTCACAGATACTCTTCCCCCAGGAATCAAGTGAGGATTGTATGTCCGACGCCGTTGCTACAGCACCCGCCCCTCCCAAGGGCTCGCTGCTGGACGCAAAGCTGAAAAAATCTTCTCCCGGCAGAATAGGAGCCGCCATCTTCGCCCTGATGGCAGTCGCCGGCGTGATCTACATCATCACCAAAATCACAAACGACCTGCATACGGTTCATCCCACCAGCATCTTTCCTTTTTTCCTGCTCGGCCTGGCGCTGGTCATCGCTCTCGGTTTTGAATTCGTAAATGGTTTTCACGACACCGCGAACGCCGTTGCAACCGTCATCTATACACACTCGCTGGAGCCGCACATCGCCGTCGTGCTGAGCGGCTGTTTCAACTTCCTGGGCGTACTCGCATCCAGCGGCGCTGTTGCCTATGCCATCGTTGGCCTGCTGCCGGTTGAACTTACACTGAAGGTATCCAGTGGCGCAGGCTTCGCCATGATCTTCGCACTGCTGGTGGCCGCTATCATCTGGAACCTGCTCACGTGGTTCTGCGGCCTGCCCGCGTCCAGCTCGCACACCATGATCGGCTCTATCCTGGGCGTGGGCATGATGTACCGCTTTATTAAGGGTAGCTCCGGCGTGAGCGCAGTGCATTGGGATACGGCATTCACCGTACTGAAGAGTCTGCTGATATCACCGCTGGTCGGCTTTGGCCTGGCCGCGCTTCTGCTGCTTGCGCTCAAAAAACTGATAACAGATCCCCGCCTGTATAAGGCGCCGGAAGGCGAAGAGCCGCCGCCGTTTTACATTCGCGCTCTGATGATTCTCACCTGCACGGGTGTCAGCTTCTTCCACGGATCAAACGATGGTCAGAAGGGCATGGGCCTGATCATGCTGATCCTGATCGGCACGGTACCCACCGCCTACGCACTCAATCACACCTTTGGCCCGCATCAGGTACAGAGCTTCATCGCATCGTCAGAAGCAACCGTGCACACTCTGGGCAGCTATGTGGATGAGTCCACCGTGGTCACCGATCCGGAATTAGAACTGAAGGCATTCATCGCCAGCCGCCGTTATACTCCCGCCACTCCTCGCGCACTACAGGAAATGGCAAACGACATCGCTCACGAAGCTGCGATGTATAAGAGCCTGCCCGCGGTTCCTGCAAACATGCAGGCGAATGTTCGCAACCAGATGTACCTGGAGAGCGAAGGCCTGCGCTTGCTTCCCAAGTACGGCCCTGCGATGAGCGCCGATGATACCGCGGTGCTGGGCAGCTATCGCAAACAACTCGACAAGTCGACGAAGTTCATTCCCACCTGGGTGAAGGTTGCTGTTGCGCTCGCACTGGGCTTGGGCACCATGGTTGGCTGGAAGCGCGTCACCGTTACCGTGGGCGAGCGCATCGGCAAGGAGCGGCTCACCTACGCGCAGGGCGCTGTGGCAGGCATCGTTACCATGTGCACCATCTGGGGCGCAGACAGTTTTGGCCTACCGGTCAGTACCACGCATGTGCTTTCATCCGGCGTGGCAGGCACCATGGTGGCAAACAAAAGTGGGCTTCGGCTCGCGACCGTTCGCAACATCGCCATGGCATGGGTCTTCACCCTGCCCGCTGCCGCCGCACTCTCTGCCAGCCTGTACTGGGTATTCTCCAAGCTCGCATAACAACAGTCACCCGCATTCGCTAATGCCTAAGCAGAAAGGCCGCCATTGCTGGCGGCCTTTCTGTTGGTGTTGTGTTTGTAAGACGAGCGGTTCGCTCTCCGCAGGAGTTAGTCGCCGGATACCGGCTCTTCGCTCTTCGGTGCTGCAACCGGCTTGATCTCGCCCAGCGCAACGAAGCCGCCCGGCATATCCGGCTCCTTCAGGATTTCCTTGCGGTAGAGCTTGGCCATATGGGCATTTTCCGCATCCTGCTTCAGCTTCGCATCGCGTGCGCGAATCTTCTCTTCCCGCGCATTCTTTGCAACGCCGCTCTTGTCGAACGTATCGTTCGCGGCAGAATCCACATGCTCCATGTTCAGCACCAGGTCATGCGTGGACTCCGTATCCAGGCCCACCTTCTTGCCGCCCGCAAAGATCTCATGCCGACCATGCTCTTCATACCACTTCGTGAGCGATGACGTCATGTGCATCTTCTCGATGATGTTCCGCCAGCCTACACCCGTGTTGTACGCGCAAAAGCTGATCTCGCCTTCCTGCGTCGCATACGGAATGATGCACTGCTCGGTACGGCGGAAGTCATAGTTGAACAGATCCTGAAACCACATGCCTGCAATGAACAGAAAATTCCAGCGGTCGCCGCGGCGCAGCTTGATATCCTCTTCCGTGCGCTCCGCGCCTACCTTGCCGTATTCCTTACCGGTCGCACCGAAGCTCTTGTCAAACTTCTTCAGCAGGTCAGCGATCTTGAAATGCTTCGGCGCCATGTACGGATCGTAGTTGCGCATCAGCGCAAGCGATACGCCAATAATCGACAACAGCTTACCGCGCGCTGCATCATTCACCTTCGCCACATCCTTCGCCAGCCGGTCGGCATTGATGAAAGCCGTCACCGGCACCGCTTCCTTCGTCTCCTTGTCGATCATCATCGCCATGCCGATACCGCAGTTCGGATGGCAGCCGCAACTCAGGTTGCCCCAGTCATGATCCGGACCGTGAACCAGATCGGCAAAGTCGCTGAAGGTGGACATAAACGAGATCGGGAACCAGTCGCGCAATGGCTCGCCAAGACCCGTCTGGTTCTTCACGTCGTGCGCCAGATGCGACAGCGTATAGCGCTGCGCAGCACGGCGCTCATCAGAAACTTCTTCGTCGCGGCCCGTAAAGCTCACCGGCTGGAACGAAAGGAAGTTGATCTTCTTCGGATTATCGAGCGCGAACTCAATGATGCGGCCCACCTGCTCGTTATTGATGCCGTTCACGATCGTCGTTACTGGCACAATGTCCACACCGGCTTCGTGCAGGTTATGGATCGCCTGCAGCTTCACGTCAAATGCGTTACCGACCTTGCGATGCGAGTTCGCCGCATTGCCGATGCCGTCAAACTGCAGATACGCATAGCGCAGACCCGCTTCTGCCGCGGCCTTCGCAAACTCCTTCGACTTCGCAAACTCAATGCCGTTCGTCGCCGCCTGCACTGAGTTGTAACCCACCTTGCAGGCATACGCCACTGCATCCAGAAAATAAGGTGACAGCGTCGGCTCGCCGCCGGAAAACTGCACGCTCATCTGGCGCTTCGGCTTGATGGTGATGGCGTTGTCCAGCATGGTCTTAATCTCGTCCCACGTCAGCTCATGCACAAAGCCAACCTGGTTCGCGTCCATGAAGCACGGATCGCACATCATGTTGCAGCGGTTCGTCAGATCGATCGTCAGCACGGAGCCGCGGCCATGCGTCACCGTAGACGTGCCGTGGTTGTGCAGCTTCTCGTCATTGTGCGCGCGGATGTCGCGGCCCGGGAATACCTCTTCCAGGTGCTTGAAGAATGCCGTATCGATCGACATCACGTCTTCAAAGTGACCGTGGATCGGGCAATCCTTCACCATCAGGATCTTTCCGTCGCGCTCGATGATCTGCGCCTTGATCTCTCCAACCTTCTCGTTCAGCAGAATTTCATGCGGCAGCTTGCCGTCCACGATCTGCTGGCGGATTGCAGGCAAACACTTCGGACAAAGCGAGTCCGTGGTGCGTGGCCAGCCCAGTGGTGGCTTCTCTTTTTCATAGCTCTTGAGCAGCGGCTTGTCGCTCCACTTCGGCGTGAAGGACTTGTTGGGGCTGATCGTGTTCAGTCTGCTGAAGACTGCCCAGCCGGCCTTTGCGCCGTAGGTAACTGTCTTCTCAAGTGCCTTGGAAAATTTCGACATGTGTTTGTTCTCCTGGACCGGCAGCGGATATTTGAATATCTATCGTTAATGGTTCCGGATGATAGATGCCCCGGACGCGCTCAAAGCTGTATGTCTTCAGTTACTTATCTTGCGCATTACACTGCAGGTTGCCAACGATTAGCCTATGCCGCTACCCCCTTAGGGAGAACATCTGCTCATCGAACGGCGAAAATCTGCATTGAATGGAAGATTTCACCCTTGAGTGGGAGCCTCAGAAGTGTCTTGGGGAGACAGGTCCTGCACCATACACCCCTAAAAATTTGCTTCGCTCGACCCACCTTCACGCGCAACCTGGTTAATGATGCGCTGCACAAAGATGACGTGCAGGTTTACATGCCGCGCCACGTCCGGCAGAAACTCTGCAATCGCATTGCTGATAGGCACCGTTGCCAGCCCAACCGCAACCCGCGTTCCGGTAGCGTGCAGATTGGTCTGCAGGCCCGGCACATACAAATCGGATATCTCCGCATCGATGGGAAACCCTATAAAGTCCGCGTAGTTGAACATCGGCCGGCCATAGTCACTCTGCATCACCGCCACAGACATCACCACATGCACCATGCGGTGCAGCAGCGGCGCGCTCGGCATGCGATGGTAGTGCGGGTCCTGATGGAGCAGCGACGGGATCAGGAACGTGTTCACAAATTCACCCGTCGCATCCTGAGACAAGCTGACGCCCATGTTATAGCCAAAGCCATGCATACCGGGGCCATATGGATTGTGAGAATTGCTACCAATGTAAATCGCCGAGTTCGCCGCGACCGTAAGCAGGTTGAACTTGTCCGTCAGGTCGCGCTCCGCCAGCAATAACTTCTGTTTCGGCGTCATGGGAAGCGGCTCGCTTGTGCTCAGAAAGCGGTCGAAAGGATTTTCCGGACGGGTGCAAGGCTTGGCGTCCACTAACGCGCTGCTCGCCGCCTCAGGATTGGTTGCCGTATAGGAACTGCTCACGCAGTTAGCCGGGCCCACCAGCAAATGCTTATCCTCCGCCTTCGTCTGTGGCTTTGGAGCCTCAGGCAAGACGGTCTGCGCAGTGGCGTGCGGCCCCTGCATCGCCAGGACCCACAACAACCCAACTGCAGCCAGGGTGGTTCGTACTGGTTGCCTGTTACGGTTCAGCATGCAATGGCACACCATCGTTGGACTTAACCCAGTTTAGTCTCTCCTATGATGGACGACCCGCAGAGCATCACCAAGAAATTCATGGAATTCATAACCGAGGGCTGCCGCACCAAGCGACCAGCCGTAGGTCTTAAAAACTACCTCGGCCCCCCGGCTTGCCGACGGGTAATATGCCTGTGTCAGTGCTGCCGCTGCAAGATAACCCAGCCACAAAGGCGCATTCGGCTTCTGTTTACCCTCGTCCGACCGGATCGAGAGGGTTCGCGTACCTGCGTAAAGAATGCGTTTCCCCACGCTGTGGCCATCGCCCATCACGTAGTAGCGCGGGTCGTCGTGAAAAATGATCGCGCCAATACCTTCATTAAACACTGCCTGCGAGGTCTGCCGCAGAAGAGCCGCCCCCAGCCGCTGGCCGAACGCGCCCTTGTCCGTGCCATATTTGGGGTCAGAATCATCCCACTGCGAGACGCCTGCGGAATATAAGGCCGTTACTTCGGTCAAGCCGTCAAGATTTTCCATGAACGGAAACCGCATCTTATCCCACGGCCCCAGCGGCTGCGATGTCTGCCCCTGGTGAATATAAAAATGGTACTTCGGCGCAATCAGAGGCCGATTCTCCGGGGCAACGCCTGCCTTTTTCGCGTCCTGTACATCCTTTTCCATGCTTCCCGGAGCAGGTGGTTCCTGTACCTGCGCTGGTTGAGGAGCGTCCGGCAATGTATTCTCCGCCACCGCCGCAGGCTCCTGCGGTCCCGCAGCCGGCGTAGCGGTCTGTGCCGTCAAATTCCCTGCTACACCCAGCAATCCAGCAATGCACAGCAGTTCTACCCAGTTCATTCTCACGTTGAATTCCTCTTTTTGATTGACCCGTGCATGGCAGCCCGTTCGCCGGACCTGTTAGGTAAGATGCGTAATTTGCTTCGAATGCCGGCAGAATCGCAATTTTTACCCCAAGCCCTTCGCCGGTTTACCACTTAGGCACAGTCGGGCATTCATCCGTTGCTCCCGCCCTGCGGTACGCGAATACTGGACGATGAGGGTCGTGTATCTTGCGGCGTTGTATGAAGAGTTCTCTGCGCAACCCGATGCAATGGTTGTACGCGCTTGGCGGCCTGGCGGCGCTTACGCTTACCGCTGGATGCCATCACCGGCAGCAGCAGGTCTATGTGCCACCGCCACCGGTCTATCGCCGCACCCAGCCGCGCCCCACCGTTGCCACCACCCAACGCCCCGCGCCCGTACCCGCTCCGGCACACATCGATGGCAAACCGCTTTCGGTGGAGGTAGGCATGTCCAGCTGGTATGGCCCGCCGTATAACAACCAGCGCGGCGCCAACGGTGAAATCTACGATCAGAACGCCATGACCGCGGCGCACCGCACCCTGCCCATGGGCACCATCGTGCGCGTCACCAATCTGGATACCGGCCAGTCCGCCGTCGTAAAGATTACTGACCGCGGCCCCTTTGTGCATGGCCGCACGCTCGATCTCTCACTCGCCGCCGCCAAACAGACTGGCGTCTATCGCGCAGGTGTAGCCAGGGTAAAGATTGAGGTCTTTTCCCAGCCGCCATCCGCAGCCACCGCTGGCAAGTGGTGCGTGCAGGTTGGTGCATTCACCAATCCAGACAACGCCATCAAGCTGAAGGACGATCTCTCCCACCGCTACACTACGGCAAAAGTGATTGAATTCCCCGGCCCCACCGGCCACTGGGTCCGCGTGAATACGCCACAGGGCGACAAGAGCCGCGCCACCCAGATCGCCGAAAGCATCCGCCCGAAAGAACCTGGCGCAGAAGCCTATCTCGTGCGACTGGACTGATTTCAACCCACCACAAATCCGGGTGCCCCATCCTCACGACAGCTTCATCGTCGTCAGGGTGGGATAGCCTCGCGTAGCGAGGGCCGCGCGACGCGCGCAAATGTTTGTGCTCACTTGTGTCATCCCGATCAATTCTTTGTCATCCGACAGCACAGCAAACAGATCTGCCGTACGTGTCCATCCACAGAACAGT